>LUMH01001301.1_pt1 | contig 13238 bp, 17 predicted proteins | sample 730001 | NCBI WGS metagenome assembly LUMH01 (sample SAMN03860268, study PRJNA289734) | marine metagenome | biome: seawater column; feature: ocean; material: water; isolation source: Red Sea water column Station 34 - depth 25m | place: Saudi Arabia: Red Sea | collected 2011-10-15 | depth 25 m
GAAATATCCCATGGAACACAAAAAAGATCTGATGAAGCTATAATTTTTTATGGAATTTGCTTTGTACTTTTTAGATTTTTTGACATTCTAAAACCATTTCCAGTAAATTATTTTGACAAAAATTATAAAAATAGTTTCGGTGTAATAATGGACGATGTTTGTGCAGGATTATATGTTGTTCTATCATTAATTTGTTTTATGTTATTAAGCAGTTATTTAATTTAATGAAAAATTTAGTCAGGCTTTTAACCAAAAAAAAATTAAAACTTTCTGTTGCTGAGTCTTGTACTGGTGGAATGTTAGCTAGTTCAATTACCTCAATAAGTGGTGCTTCAAAAATATTTAATTTAGGACTAGTCACCTACTCTAACCAAGCTAAAATTAGAATTCTTAGAGTTAATAAAAATATTATTAAAAAATATGGTGCGGTTAGTCACCAATGTTGTTTGGCAATGGTAAATAACTTATCTAAAATATCAAAAGCCAATATTAACGTTTCTATAACTGGGATCGCCGGCCCTAAAGGTGGTACTAAACAAAAGCCTGTTGGTTTAGTTTATATCGGAGTCAAAAAAGGTAAAAAAATTCAAATAATTAAGTGCTTATTTAAAAGTAAAAAAAGATCTTCAATTCAAAAAGCCACTGTTAAAAGAGCTTTAGATTTAGTTCTTAGAATTTCCAAATAATTCTTCAGCTCTTTTTTGAAAAGCATCAGCTATTTTTTCTAAGCCAAATTGAAAAGAGACTACCATTAAAGAATTTAAAAATTTATTCTTTATTTCAAAATCAATATCAAAGGTGATTTCAGTAATACCATTATTTTTATCAGTAAAAGTCCAATTATTTGTTAGATGATTTAATGGTCCCTCTATGTTTTTTACATAGATTGAATCAGTTTTTTTATTAAAGGCAACATCACTTTTGTATGTATCTTTAAATGGTCCTTTACCGATGGTTAAATCAGCAATAATTTTTTGTAAATCACCATCTTGTTTGTTTTCATATATTTTTGCATCAAAACAAAATGGAACAAATTCAGGATATTTTTCTATATCTAAAACAAGTTCAATTAAGTCTTTTTTTTCACATTCAATTAATCGCTTAACTGAAGCTTTTGGCATTAATGATTGTTAATCCGATTTTGTTGTAGTTTAGCAAAATCTTCATCTGCATGATAAGAAGATCTTGTTAATGGCGATGAAGAAACTAATAAAAAACCTTTTGATTTCGCAATACTTCCTAATTCATCAAATTCTTCTGGTGTATAGTATCTATCAAGAGGATGATGTCTAACAGATGGTTGTAAGTATTGACCAATAGTTAAAAAATCTACATCAGCAGCTTTTAAATCATCCATTACCTGTAAAATTTCATCTTTTTTTTCACCTAAGCCAACCATTATTCCTGATTTTGTAAAAATTTTCTTATTTATCATTTTAGCATTTTTCAAAAGTTCCAAAGATGCGAAATATCTAGAACCATCATCTAAGTCATCTCGATCAACCGATGTTATTACAACATGTTTTAAATTTAATTTTTTTACAGCCTGAGAAATTTTTATTGGTTCAAGATTATCTAGTTTTCCTGGCTTACCAGTTTTTACATCACAAAAAGCACACGCTCTTGTACATGTATCACCCATAATCATAAACGTAGCATGTCTTTTACTCCAACATTCAGTGATATTTGGGCAATTAGCTTCCTGACAAACTGTTACAAGATTATTTTTATTTACAATTGTTTTTGTTAAAAAAAATTCTTTGCTATTTACTAATTTTGATCTTATCCAATCTGGTTTTTTTTTAATTGGATTTATCGGTTTATTCTGCTTTTCTGGATGTCTAATTTTCATTTTTTTTACCAAATATGAACCTTTCTCTAATCAAAGATTCTATATAATCAAGATCTAGATTGTCACTTAACAATGAATTCTTAAATTCCAAGTCACTTATTTGGTTAATTATTAAAGATTCTTGTTGTTTTAAGTTTTTTAAAATCTCTTTTTTTTCAAAATATGAAATTAACCCTCTTTGACCAGATAAAAGATTAAAAAAGAAATAAAGAATCAAAAAAGTAGAAACTAATAAAAGGTAATTTTTTTTTAATCTTTGAAGCATTAATGAATCTTATTCATTCTAGCTTTTTTTCCAAGTTCTTCTTCTATACGAATTAATTGATTATATTTGGCCACTCTTTCAGATCTAGCTAAAGATCCTGTTTTTAATTGGTTGGAGTTAGTGCCCACTGCTAAATCAGCAATAAATGTATCTTCGCTATCTCCTGATCGATGTGAAATGATAGTATTAAACCCAATAGTTTGAGCAAATCTTATGACATCAAGTGTTTCGGTAACTGTACCAATTTGATTTAGTTTTATCAAAATTGAATTTGATGAAACATTTAAAAATCCCTTTTTTAACCTTTCCAAATTTGTAACATAGAGATCATCTCCAACTATCTGTACTTTTTTAGTAGATCTCATTAATTTACTCCACGACGTCCAATCATTTTCAGAAAATGGATCTTCAATCGATTTAATTTTATATTTATCAATCATTTTTTTGTACTCTGAAATTGTTTTATCAACAGAAACATATTTTTTTGAGTGAATAGAATATTTACCTTTTTTAAATAATTCATTAGCTGCAACATCCAAACAAATTGAAACATCTTTACCATTTCTAAATCCTGATTTTTTAATTGATAAAACAATCAAATCTAAGGCCTGATTGTTGCTATTAATCATCGGTGCAAATCCACCTTCATCACCAACCGATGTGGCTAAACCTTTTGCTTTAATTAATTTACTTAAGTTTTTGATTACTAAATAACATATTCTCATTGCTTCAGAAAAAGATTTTGCTTTATCTGGTCTAATCATAAATTCTTGAATTCTAAGACCATTATTCGCGTGTGCTCCACCATTAATAATGTTCATTAATGGATATGGTAATTGAAAATTTTTTGTTGCAAAAAAAGATTTATAAAGAGGAATTCTTTTTACTTTTGCTGATAACTTTTTTGCAGCCATCGATACCGCTAATATTGCATTAGCTCCTAGTTTTGTTTTTTGTTTAGTGCCATCTAAATTAATAAGTATTTCATCTATTCTTTCTTGATCATGTATATTTTTATTTCTCAGAGCTCTTGATATTTTGGAATTAATTAAATTAATTGCTGAGAATACACTTTTGCCTAAATATCTTTTATTACTGGTATCTCTTTTTTCGTAGGCTTCATAAGTGCCTGTAGAAGCTCCTGAGGGACAAATTGCTTTTGCACTTTTGTTTTTTACATAAACCTCTGCTTCAATAGTTGGATTTCCTCTACTATCAAAAACTTGTCTTGCTTTAACTTTTAGAATTTTACTCACTTAATTTTTAATAAGATTATCTATATCGCTTAATTGTTTTAGAAGATCTTCTAATTTATCTAATGGTACCATGTTAGGCCCATCAGATGGAGCATTATCTGGATCTTGATGGGTTTCAATAAAAACTCCTGCAACTCCAACTGCAACTGCAGCTCTTGCTAAATATTCAACAAACTCTCTTTGACCACCACTTTTTTCTCCAAGACCACCTGGTTGTTGCACTGAGTGTGTTGCATCAAAAATTACTGGATAACCATTTTTAGCCATTATTGGTAACGACCTCATGTCGGAAACTAAAGTGTTGTATCCAAAACTTGCACCTCTTTCAGTTACTAATATTTTGTCATTTCCAGAATCCGAAATTTTTTTTGTTACATTAACCATATCCCATGGTGCAAGAAATTGACCTTTTTTTACATTAATAATTTTATTTGTTTTAGCTGCAGCAATTAACAAGTCTGTTTGTCTACATAAAAAAGCCGGGATTTGTAAAACATCAACATGTTTTGAAACGATTGCACATTGCTCAGCATTATGAATGTCTGTTAGGATGGGCACATTTAATTATTTTTTAATTTTATCAAACACAGGTAAAGAGGCTTCTAATATAAATAAATCCAAGACCAAATTTTGAGGTAATTTCCTTAATTTTTCCTGCCATATCCATTGCATGTTGTTCACTTTCAAGCTGGCAAGGTCCAGAAATTATACAAATCTTATCATTGTTCGAAATATCTATTTTTCCACAATTTACTTTAATGCTACTCATTTATGATTTTTTGATGCTTTGATAAAAGATGAGAATAAAGGATGTGGAGCAAAAGGTCTAGATTTAAATTCTGGATGAAACTGTACACCAATAAACCAAGGATGATTTTTTAACTCAAAGATCTCAGGTAAAAAACCATCAGGCGATAAACCAGAAAAACTCATTCCTTTTTTTTCAAATTTGTCTTTTAGATTGATGTTAACTTCATATCTGTGTCGGTGTCTTTCCTTGATAATCTTTTTTCCATATATTTTCTTAATTTTAGAATTATTTTGTAATTTCGCATCATAAGACCCCAATCTCATTGTTCCGCCTAGATTTTTATCTGTTCCTTTGATAGTTTTTCCATCTTTAATCCACTCATTTATTAATCCAATTACAGGTATACCATTTCTATCAAATTCACTCGAAGTTGCTTACCTTTACATTATTTTGAATACCTCCATGAGTAAGAGCTTCATCTAAAGATTTATAAGCATCTTTTAACTCAACATATTTACCAATTATGGCAATATTCACCTGTTTTTTAGTTTGTAAAATAATTTTAGTTATTTTTTTCCATGGTTTAAGGTTTGCGGGTTTTTTTGATTTAAGCTTAAAATAATTTAATACTTGAACATCAAGTTTTTCTCTAAAAAAACTTATCGGTGCTTCATAAATTGTTCTTACATCAACAGTTTCTATTACATTTTTAATATCTACGTTGCAGAAAAGTGAGATTTTTTTACGATGTTCTAACGGGATAGGTCTTTCTGATCTACATATTATAATGTCAGGTTGAACACCTATACTTCTCAATTCTTTAACAGAATGTTGAGTAGGTTTAGTTTTAATTTCATCTGAGGACTTTAAATAAGGTACTAAGGTAAGATGGATAAATAATGCATTTTTTTTTCCTATATCATTTGCAAATTGTCTTATGGCCTCAATAAATGGTAGACTCTCAATATCACCAACAATTCCACCAATTTCACAAATAACAAAATCTTCTTTTGATGAGTCATTCTTTATAAACTCTTTAATTCTATCAGTTATATGTGGAATAACTTGAACTGTTTTTCCGAGATATTTTCCTTCACGTTCTTTTTTTAATACATCATTATAAATTTTACCTGTTGTAATATTATCAGACTTCTTTGCAGATACTCCGGTAAATCTCTCATAATGCCCAAGATCCAAATCTGTTTCAGCACCATCATCAGTTACAAAAACCTCTCCGTGTTGAAATGGGCTCATTGTTCCAGGATCTACATTTAAATAAGGATCTAATTTCCTTAATCTAACTTTATACCCTCTCGATTGAAGTAAATAAGCTAGAGATGCAGAAGAGAGACCTTTTCCTAATGATGAAACCACGCCGCCCGTGACAAAAATAAATCGCGCCATGGAAGTATCTTATAGCGAATAAAAAAGAAAATTAAAAGTATTAATTATTATTTTCTGGAATAGCAGGAGTATCCTCTGTTTTTTCCTCAATAGTATCTAAAACAGATGATGTAGGTGACAACCGCAGTGGCTTTGGTCATAAAATTACCTGCTGATCTGGAAAACATAAAACTTTCCTGAGAAACTCCAATTCCTAAAGCACCACCCTCAGACTTTTGCATCAAAACTAGTAACACCAATATTAATCCGAATATGATGTTCAAAATTAACAATATATTTTCCATGAGGGGTTAATTATATGTTTTTTTAATTATATCAATAAATTTTTTAGGATCTTGAGATGCCCCACCTATTAAGTAACCATCAATATTATTTATAGATTTCAATTGATTAATATTTTTTGGATTTACTGAGCCACCATAAAGAACTTTATAATTCTTTTTTTCTTTTTTAATAAAACTGATTGTCTTAAATAAGTCATCAGATTTTGGTATAATTCCTGTACCAATTGACCAAACTGGTTCATATGCGATTATAATTTTTTTATTATTTTTAATATTTTTCAAACCTGCTTTAATCTGTCTATTTAAAACACTTTTGGTAATTTTTTTTCTTTTTGCTTTAAGCGTCTCACCAATACAGAAAATTACATTCAGCCCAGACTTTAATGCACTTTTAATTTTAAGATTTATTAATTTATCAGTTTCACCAGATTGTCTATTTTCAGAGTGGCCAATAATAATATATTTAGCACCAACACTTTTTAACATTGAAGAATTGACTGAACCTGTAAAAGCACCATAAACATCCTGCTCATGACAATTTTGCGCACCAACTTCAATATTTGAACCTCTCAATTTTTTTGACATTGGCTCTATTAAAGTGCTAGGTGGGCAGTAAATTATTTTCAAAGACTTTCTTTTTTTGAAGTTTTTAAAAAATTTAACAACTCTATTCAGCGTATTTAACGAATTTAAAACACCAAACATTTTCCAATTGGCAATAAAATACATATATTTATTTGTCATGAGGCTTATTTTAATTTATAGGTTTGCTTTTTATAGATCAATAAATTTATAGTAATGATTAGTAGTTTAAGAAATTTTGCAAAAACTAAGTTTGCTGGTTTGTTAGTTTTTATAATGATAATTCCATTTGTATTTTGGGGTATGGGTGGAATGTTCAGTAGTGGTAATACTAACAATATTGCTAAAATTAATAATAATAGTATTTCCACTGAAGATTTTATTGATTACATAAATAAATCGGGAATCCCTGAAAAAACAATCAGAGAAAATTTAGAGCAAAACATTATTGAAGAAATTCTGTCTGGTTTAGTTTCTACTACTTTACTGGATCTAGAAATAAAAGATTTTGAACTGACAATTTCTGAAGTCACTTTATTAAAAAAGATAAAAGAAAATAAAAATTTTAAAGATGAAAATGGTGTTTTTCAAAGAATTAAATATGAAAAATTTTTATTAGAAAATAATTTATCTGCTCCAGGATTTGAACAGAGACTTAAATTACGAGAATTGCAAAGAAATCTTTTTGATTATATTGGTGCTGGTACAACCTCCCCTCAATTTCTTACAACAAAACTATTTAAAGAAGAAAATCAAAAACTTGAAATAGAATTTATTGATTTAAATGATTTTTATGTAAATAAAGATGATATCACAGATAAAGAATTAGAAAATTTTATTAAGGATAATAAAGATGAGTTAAAAATAGAGTACTTAGATTTCAGCTACACAATCATAAATCCTAAAAATTTAATTGGAGTAGATGATTTCAATCAATCTTTTTTTGACAAAATTGATGAAATTGAAGTTGCTATATCCAATGAAATTGATTTTCAAACAATCACATCAAATTTTGATTTAAAATCGGTTGATATTAGTAATTTTAGATTTTCTACAGATAAGAATGAAATTGAAAAAAAAATTTACGAATTAAGAAATAATAAATTTGATATTTTTGAAAATAAAAATGATTATATCCTATATAACATAAAAAATATTACCCAAAAATCACCGGATTTAAGTGATGAACAAATTAAAGAGGAGGTACTCAAGAATTTGATATCAATGCTGTTGAGGTCTTATATAGCTTACCTGAGAAATCATTTACTTTAATAAATGATGAAAATAACAATATTTACTTAGCAAAAGTCAAAAAATTTGAAAAACAAATCATAGATACAAATAAAGATGAATTTAAACAATATATTGCAAAACAAAATTCTAACAACAAAAATTCATTATTAAAATCTTATGATACATTTTTAAATGACAAATATGATGTTTCTTTAAATCAACAGACTATTGAACGAGTTAAAAACTATTTTAAATGAAAATTAATCGAAGCTTCAAAGAATTCAAGTTTCGACACAGAAACAACGAAAATCAAATAATCTATACATCAAAAAAAGTAAAAACTGATGAAGAAATAATTAATTTAATTGATAACTTTTTAACTGAAAAAAATAGCTTTATTTTTGAGTCAGTAGAGAAAGGTAAGATTAGAGGCAGATACACTATATTTGGTAAAAATCCTGATAAAATTTGGGAATTTAATAATAATAATTCTTATTTAATAAAGAAAAATAAAAAAATTAAGTTAATTAAAACTCCTAATAAATTACCAAAAATTTGTTCTTTGATTTCAGGATATTTTTCATACGATGCAATTAGGTACATCGAAAAAATCCCAAACAATTGTAAAGATGACTTAAAATTACCTGATGTTAGATTATTACGTCCAAGAACACTTATTATTCATGATAATTTAAAAAAGGAAATATTCTTTATCAATAATATTTTTAAAGATGAAAAAATTACGAATTATAAAAATAAATATAAAGATATCTTATCTGAACTTTTCACGCTCTCTTTACAATCATCAGTTAAAAAAATAGATAATGTAATAAATAATAAGTCAAAAAAAATTATAATTAATTCAAATACCTCTAAAAATAAATTTTTATCTATAGTTAATAAGGCAAAAAAATACATTAAATTAGGAGATATATTTCAAGTCGTTTTAAGCCAGCGTTTTGAGACTAAATTGACAAAAAAACCAATCGATATTTATAAAAAATTGAGAATAACTAATCCATCTCCATTTATGTTTTTTTTTAATTTTACTGATTTTCAAATAATAGGTGCCAGTCCCGAAATATTGGTAAGGTTAAGAGATGGCGAAATAACTTTAAGACCCATTGCTGGGACAAGACCTCGAGGAAAAACAATTAAAGAGGATCGTTTTTATGAGAAAGATTTACTTAAAGATAAAAAAGAGCTTTCTGAACATCTAATGTTATTAGATCTTGGAAGAAATGATGCCGGAAAGGTATCTAAAACTAATTCGATTAAAGTTACAGAAAGTTTTATAATTGAAAGGTATTCACATGTAATGCATATAGTTTCGAACGTAATAGGTAAACATGATAAAAGATTTTCTAAATTTAAGTCTCTTTTAGCTGGTTTTCCAGCTGGAACTGTGTCTGGAGCTCCCAAAATAAGAGCTATGGAAATTATTGATGAATTAGAATCTACAAAAAGGAAAGTTTATGCCGGTGGTATTGGATATTTCGCTGCTAATGGAGAATTTGATACATGTATTGCTTTAAGAACAGCTGTTGCAAAAAATAACAGATTTTATGTTCAAGCTGGAGCTGGGATTGTTGCAGATAGCAAACCATTAAAGGAATACGAAGAAACAGTAAATAAAGCAAAAGCTTTAATTAATGCGTTGAAATGAAAAAGATAATTTTAATTGATAATTACGATAGTTTTACTTTTAATCTCTACCATTATCTGTCTTCATTAAAAGTGAATGTTGAAGTAATTAGAAATGATCAAATAACATCTCATGAAATTTTAAAAAAAAGATATCATAAGATCGTAATTTCACCTGGACCTGGTAACCCCAATCAATCAGGTAATTGTCTTAAAATCGTTAAATCTTTATATAAAAAAATACCAATTCTTGGAGTTTGTTTAGGCCATCAAATTATAGGTCAAGTATTTGGCTCAAAAATTATTCAAGCTAGAAAGCTAATGCATGGAAAAACTAGTAAGATTTTTTCAAAAAAAGTGGGTATTTTAAAAAATCTCCCTAAAACGTTTGAGGCTACTCGATATCACAGCTTAATTATTGATAAAAAATCATTATCTAAAGATCTTGAAATTACTGCTCAGACTCAAGATGGACTAATAATGGGAGTACAACATAAGAAATATCATATACATGGAGTGCAATTTCACCCTGAAAGTATTAAAACTAAATTAGGAATTAAAATTTTAAAAAATTTTATAAGAATTTAGGACTAATGGAACAATTCATTGAAAAAATTAAGAAAAAGGAAAATTTAACTTTTGATGAAAGTAAATCTGCTTTTGAATATCAGCAAAAGGTGAATCTTCTGATGAGGTAGCTGGTGGAGTTTTTGTTCTTAGAAACAAGTCTAAAAGAGTAAATGTAGAAAATTGTGTTGATACTTGTGGAACTGGTGGAGATGGTATGAATACACTTAATATATCAACAGCTTCAGCATTATTACTTTCGAGTATGGGTGTTAAAGTAGCTAAACATGGAAATAAAGCTGTATCCTCAAAATGTGGATCTGGTGATGTTCTAGAGGCTTTAAATATAAAAATAAATTTAGAGCCAAAAGATATTGAAAATCAAATTAATGATAATAATTTCGGATTCATGTTTGCACCCAACTATCACAGCGCAATGAGATTTGTGGGACCTACAAGAAAAAAAATTGGAAAAAGAACTATATTCAATATGATCGGACCTTTGAGTAGCCCTGCTCTTGTAAAAAGACAAGTTATTGGTGTTTTTGATAAAAAACTATTAAAAATATTTGCTAATGCTTTAAAAAATTTAGATATTAAATTTGCTTGGATAGTCAATAGTGAGGATGGATTAGATGAAATTTCACCTTATGCTAAAACCAATGTAATTCAATTAAAAGATGGTGTCATCTCTGAGATTATTATTGATCCAAATAAGTTAAATATAAATGCAGATAAGTTTGAAAATCTCATTGGTAATGATGCAGCTTTTAATGCAGATAAAATAATTAAGATATTTAAAGGTGAGGATAATGATTTTTCTAAAGCAGTTTGTTTAAATGCTGCAGCAGGATTAGTTGTTAATGAAACTCATCAGAATTTCGATAAAGCTTATGATGATACTAGAAAACACATTTTATCAGGTCAAACATTTAAACAATTAGAGAAAATTCAAAATGGCTGAAAATGTTCTTGAAAAAATAATAAATATTAAAAGTGAAAAAATTTTAGAGCTTAAAAAAAGTATAAGTCTTGAGTCACTCGAGGAATTAATAAAAAAAAATAGTACATATGTTGATTTTAAAGATACGATTAAAAAGAATATTGAAAATAAAAAATTCTCAATTATTGCTGAAATAAAAAAAGCTAGTCCCTCTGCAGGGATAATTATTAAAGACTACGATCCTGTAAAAATAGCTAATATGTATAAATCAAATAAAGCAACCTGTTTATCTGTTTTAACTGAGGAGGATTTTTTTTTAGGAAACTTACTGCATATTAGTAAAATAAAACAAGATGTTAATTTACCAATTCTTTGTAAAGATTTTTTTATAGATAAATTTCAAATTCCTTTAGCTAAAAGTTATGGTGCTGATGCTATCTTAATTATTTTAGCTGGAGTTTCAGATAAATTGGCAGATGAATTATATGAAGAAGCTTTAAAGTTGAATATGTCAGTTATTGTAGAGGTTCATACTGTTAATGAAGCTAAACAAGCACTTAGATTTAAAGATGCTTTACTAGGTATTAACAACAGAAATTTAAAAACTCTAAAAACTGATATTAATACAACTTATGATATTCACGATGTTTTAGTTAATCACCCTGGCCCACTAATTTCTGAAAGTGGAATTAAAACTAAAGAAGAATTGTTGGAACTTTCAAATAAAACATCCATCAAAACCTTTTTAATTGGTGAATCACTTTTAAAAAATTTGAACGATAATTCGATTTTTTCCATTTTATAGTCAAAAAAGTCATTATTTTCTTAACTTTTTAACTATTGTTAATTATGAAGAACTTTTATAGAACATTGTTTGTACGATATTTGTTCTTATGCTAACAAAAAAACAAAAAAACCTGCTTTTATTTATCAACAAGAAGTTGAGGAGCTCTGGTGTATCCCCTTCTTACGAGGAGATGAAGGAGTCTTTAAATCTTAAATCAAAATCTGGGATTCATAGATTAATTAGTGCTTTAGAAGAAAGAGGTTTCATTAAAAGGCTTGCTCATAAAGCTAGAGCTTTAGAGGTTATAAAATTACCAGAGACTGCTTCTGCAAATGATATTTACAATAATTTTTCCCCAAGTGTCATTAAAGGAGGTTTGGATGAAGAAAAACCTTTATCCGACGATGCAGAGGTTCCAGTTTTAGGTAAAATAGCAGCTGGAACACCTGTTGAAGCAATTCAAAATGAAGTTTCTAGAATTCCATTACCAAATAACTTAGAAAAAAATGGAGATTATTTTGGCCTTAAAGTTCAAGGAGATTCAATGATTGAAGCTGGAATTCATGAGGGTGACACAGTCATCATCAAAAGAACCGATACAGCCGATAATGGAAAAATAGTGGTAGCTTTAATTGACGAACACGAAGCTATGCTTAAAAGAATTAGAAAAAAAGGTAAAGTAGTAGCGTTAGAAAGTGCTAATAAAAACTATGAAACCAAAATTTTTGGCCCTGATAGAGTAAAAGTTCAAGGTGTTTTAGTATCTTTATATAGAAACTTCTAAAAAAATAGTCTAAACCATTTTTAATGAAAAAAGTAGCAACTAGATTTGCTCCGTCACCTACTGGACCTTTACACATTGGTGGGGTGAGAACAGCCTTATTTAATTGGTTATATTCAAAAAACCAAAATGGTAATTTTTATCTACGGATAGAAGATACAGATAAAGAAAGATCAAAAGAGGAATACAAAAATCAAATTATTAAATCTCTGCAATGGATAGGTATCAATCATGATGGAGCAGAATATATACAATCTCAAAAAATCGACAATCATATAAAAGTTGCAAATGAACTATTAAAAAAAGGTAGTGCTTATAGATGTTATTGCTCAACTGAAGAAATTGAAGCACAAAAAAAAAGAGCTAAGCAAAAAAAAATTCCATACGTTTATGACAGAAAATGGAGAGATAGAAATGAAAATGAAGCGCCTAAAGATATTAAACCAGTAATTAGATTTAAAAGTAAAATTGATGGTACATCAATATTAAAAGATAAAGTTCAGGGAAATGTAGAAATTGAAAATAATACTATCGAAGATTTTGTAATATTAAGAAATGATGGCACACCAACTTATAATTTATCTGCTGCTGTTGATGATCATCAGATGAATATGACACATATTATTAGAGGTGACGATCATTTTATTAATACTTTTAGACAATACTACATATATAAATTTATGAATTGGGATATACCTCAATATGCTCATATTCCTCTTATTCATGGAGAAGATGGAACAAAATTATCAAAAAGACATGGGGCAATTAATATTTTAGATTTGAAAAATGATGGATATTTAAAAGAAGCTATTATTATGAAGGAGATTTTAGATAAAAAATATTATCCTTATGTTTAATTGTGAGCTCTATTTTTTTATTAAAATAAAAT
>LUMH01000162.1_pt1 | contig 13174 bp, 13 predicted proteins | sample 730001 | NCBI WGS metagenome assembly LUMH01 (sample SAMN03860268, study PRJNA289734) | marine metagenome | biome: seawater column; feature: ocean; material: water; isolation source: Red Sea water column Station 34 - depth 25m | place: Saudi Arabia: Red Sea | collected 2011-10-15 | depth 25 m
GGCAATACCTGACTTGACTGAACAGGCATGCTGACTAGGCACAGAAAAAGCAACGGGACAATCATTACCCGATTGTTCCTTCTATGCATGCCTTGGTTAATCAGGGATTATTCATCATCCTTCCTACGGCATTCTAAGCCCTTCTGGAATCACCTTCCCTACCCAAGATTACATCAATGCCTCACTTAGCATGATTTCTTTTTTTCCAGAGAGAAGTCAATGGAACGATTATGAAAAAGAAAACGATGACATTCATTATGAAAGATCCCAGCAATTCTTCCGAACTAGGATTCGTCCAGTCCCAAAACCATACCAAGAGCAACGACAGCAGTATTACCGGAGGGAGGAGGATGACGGTCCGCTTCATTGGAGGGGTCGTCTCTATCCATTTCTCTATCTTGGCTTGCATAGACCCCTCTTCCATAATTTGCACCCCTTGCGTATGCTGATATTAGTTTGGGTACCCTTTGACCACTATACGAGTCAAAGGGTGTAGACAACCAACCCTCTGAACACAATGGGATTCAGACGGGGGCCTTCTGGGTTTGCGAGTCGAGCTAATCCGAGGATAGGTGAATATCCTCGTTTTCCGCCAAAAACCAGATTCCCACTCCCCTCGAACCATCATCGGCCAGGACGTATATCTTCTCTCCCACGACGGTGAAACCTCGGGGATGGCTGGATCCTGCAGGGTTTATGTCAAAGGCAAGCTCGGTGCTGCCTTGCAAGCCACCCGACCTCCATATTTCAGCCCCGTTAGCACCGTCGTCAGCGACAAAGTACAGGTTTCCGTTATGGCTGAAAAGCCGACTTGCCCCGCTGCCCCCCGTTCCATCCATTATGTCGCTTAGCAGCTCAGGCTCGATACCCGCGGCCTGCAGCGACCAAAGCTCCCTTCCAGTTTCGTTGCTAAGCGCCGTGAAAAACAGAGTTCCCCCCGCGACTGTCAGGTCTCTCGGGTTGCTGTCAAACGTTCCGGGCCTAATGTCTCTAACCAGTTCAGTTCCCCAATATGATCCGTTGGTCACCCAGAGCTCCCTGCCGCTGCCATCTTCGCTGGCGCTGAAGTACATGAGCCCGTCAAACACCGTGAGGTTCGCAGGGCTGCTGCCTCCCTCGGTGGCTATATCGGCGACCAGCACGGTCCCGTTGAACGATCCGTTGGTGGCCCACAACTCCGCTCCGGTGCTCCCGCTGTCGGCCGAGAAGTAGACTCTGTTATCGAAAACACTGAGACCGGTGACCCCGCTAGAGAGCTCTCCGAACCTTATGTCCCTGACAATACTGGATTCGGTAGTAATCAGGTTTGTCTTGTACAACTCCCGGCCTAGATCCGCGACCTTGTTCTCGGCGGTGAAGAAGATCTCGTTCCCCATCATGACAGGTTCCATCGGCACCCCTCCGACTGAATCGTAGCAACAGAGAGGACCGGTGTCCGTCTGAATAGAGATGGTCTGAGGGTTCACATCGGAAATCATGTAAGTGCCAGAAGGGGTGCCGTCAGAAATCCAGAGCTCCTCCCCTAGTATCTCGTTTTGGCCGGTGTTTCCCTTGAACGCCGAGAAGATTACGGTGTCAGCGAAACCGGGATTTTGGTCTTTGGTTATTGCAAAGAAGATTTCCGGGCCGTCATATGAAATGGTCACGTCATAGAACTGATCAGGGATCTGGAACAAGTCAATCACCATGTTTGTTCCCTGCTCAGTTCCGTCCGAGACCCAGAGCTCCCTACCCTCGTCGATCGTTCTAGCGACGAAAAATATCTTCGTATCTGAGGCGAATATCCGACCGATATCGCTTCCCAGGAAAGAGGGGCAATCCTCGCAAACGTCCTTCAGCATCCCGGTCCCGTCTACTGTTCCGTCCGACTTCCACAGCTCACGGCCATGCACCCCGTCATCTGCGACGAAGTAGAGGTTTCCACCCATAGATGCGATATTCGAGACCGTGGAGTCGCTGCCGGACGCTAGGTCGGCCACCATCCCCTGGGTCCCCGGGCATCCGCCAAACCTAGTCAGGACCTCTCGGCCTTCGAGCCTCCCATCATCCGGTTCCCCAATGCCGCTCCCATCGTCTATTCCGATCAAAAGCTCTGTGCCCGGGTTGTCCAGTGGACAGGAGCCAATCTTCGGAATCACGTCGGTTACGATGTTCCCGAGAGCCCCCTGGAGGGCGGAGATGGTCGCCTCCAAGGATGAGATTTCCGCAAAGGCGTCTGCAATTTCAGAGTTCAAGACGGCAATTTCGGAATTAAGACGCTCCAACTCGGCCTCATTGGCATCCAGTGACTCCACCAATCCAGTATTATTCATCTCGGAAGAAGCCAACTGCAACTTTAGGTCGTGATTGGACATGTTTAGAGCCATGCTCTGGTTCATGAGGGCAGCCTTTTCGGAATTCAAGTCTTCAATTGCCTCCCTGAGTAGCCCCACTTCTGAGTTCGCTCCATCTAGGACTGCAGAGAGATCTGAAGCGTTAGAGTTCGCTTGGTTGATGGCGCTCTGTAGGTTCTCATTCAGAGTGGTTAGATTAGATAATTCACCCTCTAACTCAACAATCTGCTCATTTAGAGAAATTTCATCCTGGTTCCCTGTACAGCCCGCTACCGGAACTAGAATCATTATCACAGACATTACAATTGCCTTAGTTCTCATGAGACTACGCCCATGGTTCATTGACATAAACCCACTACCTTGCGTTTGAATTAGTGGCTTCATAGATGATTATTTTTTTCGCTATTCTAGATCCGCATCTAACCCTATGTTCCGTACGTGACCTATTGGGTAGCGAATGAGTCAAATTGAAGTTTTCAAGCCCTATCCAGATTCATGACACAATGGAAGATCGCATTTGTGGTTGGCATAACCTTGTTCAGTATGGGATTACCGCTTCTTATCATAGGATCCATAACCACGGGCGGGGACAAACTCGCAATGTTAATTCCGGGCGCGGTAATATTTGGCATTGGCGCGTTCGTGACAGTTGTTGCCGCCGCGGTAGGAATGGGGTTTGGAAAAGGGGCAACTACTTCGGAGCAGGACCCGGAGAGCAAGAATTGGTGGGAAGGGCAGTCAGAATGACAAGTGTGGTAGATCCAGAACAGGCAATCAGAAATAATTCCTTGTTGATACCTAGCATTGCTTTGGGATATGTTCCATTTGTGATCATTGTATTGATGTTCTACAGTCGCAAATCCCCTGGTGAGACTTTGCCTGGATTTGAATTTCTTATTTTTAGTAGCATGTGTCTAGTACCACTACTGCCAATTTATGCGCTTTATCTTTTCAAGATAATTCGACAGAGGAGAGGAGATAACACCCTCACCACACCTGTTGTAATATTCTATATTATTTCATTTACAGTCCCATTCTATTGGCTACTGATGTATGCTTGGTTTGCGATTAATTTCAATGGGATAGTTTGAGGGCCCCACATCCCCGATGGAAGACGATGCCGGCACATCATTGAAGCCTGTTGCATCGGTGCTTAGGGCGAATGAGCTGGAAAAAATTCGCTGGACCGGCAATTCTCGCTGGCATCGCCGTACTACTTCTCTTGACAATAAACATCAATGGCGGCATGCGATATGACGAGGGAGAAACCGTTGACCCTGATTTCTTGTCTTCTTCTTGTTGCATGGGTCTACTCTCAATTTTATCGTGCTTGAGTTCAATCGTCTGGTTTTCACTGGCATTGGGAATGAGGTCGGAAAAGGCGGTTTTCTTGGCCGGGGACCCTGGCAATTCCCGAAATAGTTCCGTCACTGTTGCAAGTGGTTCGCAGAGTGATGGCCTACCTTCTGCGATTGGCGGGGGGGCCGCCTCATATGTCCGAGAAAAAATCGCCATGGGAAAATCTGAAGGCGATAAAGCGCGAGTGGTTGGTCTCCTCCTCATCCTCGGTAGCATTGCGATGTTCGCGCTCATGGTTCTCTTGGGATTCATTTCGATAATAATGTCATTTGGGCCGGGATTGGGATTCTCCGGGGGAACATGCAACGATACATGTGAATCCATATGGACGGGAGCGGTTTTGAGCAAGTGGATCTCTCTCTCGCTTTTCCCATGTGGGCTTATCGCTCTGGCGAGGCCCTGGTCCTGGTCTGCCGAAGATATGCGTAATGTTCCTGCGAGGGTCGCTCTTGTTATTGCCGCAGTAATAGCGTTAATCGCAGTAATCTCCTTTGGGGGGCCCGCTCTGATTGTCTTGCTTATCGGAGGAATGGCGTTGCTTATCTATAACCACATGAAAGATGCGGACTTGAGGGCTTTGAGACTAGATGAAGTGCAGGAGTTAGTAGCAAGAGTTTCCCTTCCGTTGATTCTCGTGGCTGCTGTAGCCTTAATTTTTGAATTTGGTTTTTATGAGTTGTTTGGAAGATTTGGTACGTATGGCAGGTTCGGTCTCGGAGTATTGGCTTTGCTCATTGTAGGGGCATTTTTGCATCTTTTTGTTTACGTCATTGTAGGGGCTCTAGTTATGATATTGAGGAAATTGAGTCTTGTTGGCACTGATGGGGACTGGGGCGCATTAGATTTGATCAAATTGGCTTATTCCGATATTTCTGATTTTAACGACGAGGACGATACTCTCGAGAAACAGGGTTGATTTGTGACACATCTGTCATAGAGGGGGCCCCATTGGGGTCACCATGGATGAGCAAAAGACTCTGGATATTTACATGGATTACATTCGAGCTTTCGAGAATAAGGACTACCTCGGTATTGCTGATTTATGCAGGACGCCTTTCTTCGCCTCATCGCCCTCAGGAACTACAATTTTTGGGAATAGAGAGGAGCTCATTGAGGGATTCTCAGTTCTTCGAGGCTCACTGGACATGGATGGATATGTCGGTAGCAAACTGAATCATCTCAGCTTTACGAGTCTGGCAGAAACATCGGGGACGCTTCTGGTGGATTTTCACAGGATGAACCAAGAGGGGGATCCCTATTTCCACGGAAAGGCATTGTACATCTTCCAAGGAGGGGCTACGAGAACCGAGATAATCGGCGTAGTCGTGTTGGATGATGTCACGGCATCATCTTGGGATGACTGAGCCCCTCGTGCAGTGGCAAACTTGATGCAGGCCCCGAATAGTAGCGACTGACACAGTGGTTACCGGAATCATAGAAATTGACATTTTCCTCTTTTTCGTGGGATTGTTGGCGTGGATTATCGATAGGGTTTTCTTCGATGGCAAATTGTTCGCATCACCGGATGAAGAGTCCTCTGAGGACCAGGAGGCGAGGCCACCAAAGGTTCGCAAGAAAGATGGCCCGTCGGAAAGACAAAGGAAGCAGTTGGCGAAATGTGCCATGGAACACTGCAACTCGCTGAGCTTCAGGAATTCTGAATTCTGCTGGAAGCACAAGGACGGCGAGGAGCATGAAACGGACGGCCCTGGCTGGTGGGAAGAGGGGAGTACCCTCTGACCACAATGCGAATTGCAGATACCGGCTAACTGCGATACCGCTCACGTGCCAGGGATTTTGATGCCTGCGCCAGCAAGCGTGAGAAACTGGGAGAATAGACTAAATCCAATTCGCGAGGCGCACGGCCGATGACAGGCTGGATCAAGGCAATGACGGAAGGTGGAATGACGAGAATAAGGATGGATGCCATTTGTGCATACCAAGAAACCGAGGGTGGCGGCAAGCTACTCGTCTGGACCAAGGATAGTTCGCTTTTCGAAATTGTAGAAGATATTCAGGCTACAATGAGCAAACTAGACTCTGAGTTCGGAGTAAACTAATCCAATGCAGGCCCAAATCGGCTCATCTGCGCCCACCGGAGCGACCGCCCCCCCCGGAGCGTCCGCCCCCACCGGATCTGCCTCCACCGCTTGAGCGGCTTCCTCCGCCGGAGCTGCTCCCTCCTCCGGACCGACCTCGGGTCGAGCGCCCGCCACTCGAGCGGCCTCCGCCGCCGGAGCCCCTGTTACGACTGGATCTCATTCTCCCGCTCGGCTTACGGTAGTGTACGCCCGGCCCCTCATTGTAACCCCACCTGTTACCGTAGTTGTGGTTGATGATTGTCACGTCGTCCCCATCATATCCGCCATGGTGAACTACTCCGTTTCTCGTGACGTAGGATCCGGGCGGGGTATTGCTGAATCTGACAGCAACGAAGGAGAGGATGACCAGAATCGCCATCAGTCCGAGGCAGCAGAACCAAGTAATCCTGTAGAATCCCTCGGGCGTATTTCCTTGTTGGTATGCTTTCGACCCGTCCTTCGAATCGACATCTACCAAAATCGTCCTCCCGTCGCCGTATAGGTCCTTCATTTCCGAGATGCAGGAGTCACCGGAAATGGTCCAGAAGTTAGCAGGGCCATCATTCCATGCATCAAGAACTCTGGTGGTGATCTGGCTGGAGTTATCCGCGGGGTCGAGGTAAGTCACTATGAGGCTCGCCTCACACTCGAAGTCGGTGTACAGGTTTGGGCCCTCGGCATAATGGTACATTGTCTCGAACCATTGGGTGGACCCCGGGTTGCCTAGAACAACGGTGAATACCTGAAATTCGCTGGGGTCTGAGGCCGCGTACCAGATTGGCCCTATATCGCCAATCCGGTAGTAGTCTTCCATTATACCCAGGCATCCGTACGGCGTGATTATCGACGGAGTATACGCCCAACCGCTGTATTCGACGCCACTCACATTCCAACTGAGGTAAAGATCGGCATAGCACTCGTACTCGACGACATAGATGGTGTCACAGTACTGGTAACCGTCTTGGTCGGTCCAGCAATCTTCGTAATAACCGCTCAAATCCTCCATGAACCAACCGGTCCCGTTGGTGCCGTCCCCGATGATCTCCGCCGTTCCCCAGACCCAGTATTCATCTTCCTCCGCCACGATGGTGGCTGAGACCTCCGCATACGTCGACTCATTGAGTAACCCGGCCGTCCATATGGCCGAGATTATCAGGGCGAAAACCGTAGCGGAAACCACGAAGAGGGCCTCACCTCGTGTCAACCACCACAATCCCAGGAATCCTCGGCCCCCACTTACCACTGGAGGCTGGGGGCTGGGAGCACCATCCTCACGGACAATTATTCCTGGGCTCTTCTCTTTACTCCCAGATTTTGGATCCCTTATCTGGTCCATGAAATTGTCTATATTCTCCCGCCCGACAATCTCCTCATTGCTGGATTCTTCAGTCGCACTCTGGGTTGGCGTTTCGTCATCCTCAGTATCCACATGGCCCGGAGACCACCACTTATCTTCCTCCTCAGTCATGTCTTGGTCATTATTTCCCGGCAATCCCCTTCTTTTCAATCCATGGCCAGAATTGACAATTTAGTCTAGAATAGAAACCCCCCCTGATGGTTCTAATCCTTATTAGATGGGTTGGCCGCAACCCGTTTTAGGGGGAAGCCCATGCCTTCAGATTTCGGGAGAATCGGTTTTTCGGGGAAACTCAGACCATCCCAGATTGCGTCATCAGGAATAATACGCAAGGAACTAGATGATGACTCCAAGGAGTTACTCATCGTAGCCCCGCCTGGCTCGGGAAAGACCGTTCTTGGATTGTATGTGTGGTCGGATTTGGTAAGGCTACCCACTCTAGTGCTGAGTCCGAATTCGGCTATACAGGCTCAGTGGGTGGAGAGGGCGAAGCAATTGTTCAATCTAGACGGCAGGGAAGACGAGATAGGGACAGATCCGAAAAAACCTGGAATACTGACTTCCCTGACATACCAATCTGTCACGCTTCCAAAGAGGGGCGGGGGCAATTTAGACGAGTCCGCCATGGAGCTCTGGATCAGTAAATTGATGACTCCCGATGTAGACAGGATTGAGGCTGAAGATAGGGAAAGCGCGATTTCTTGGATAGAGGATCTGGCGGATAAAAACCCAGAATACTATGCAGATAGATTGGGCCACTTTAGGAAGAAGGTTAGGGATGATTTGTCCGAGCATGGGAATGCCCTCTGGGTATTGCATGACTCTGCCAAAGCCAATCTGATGAGGCTCAAGGACGCAGAAGTGGGACTTATCATACTCGATGAATGCCACCATCTATTGGAGCACTGGGGCAGGGTTTTAGTGGAAATAGTCGAGTTTTTGGACAATCCGATCGTCTTGGGACTCACCGCAACCCCGCCGGATGTAGGCGAAGCAGGAGATTCAAAACCGAAAGAAAACATGTATCTCGATTTGTTTGGGGAAGTCGACTATGAGGTTCCGGTTCCCGCATTGGTTCGGGATGGCAATCTAGCACCTTACCAAGACCTGGCGTATTTCGTAAGGCCCTCGGAGAAGGAGCTGAGATATATTGCCAATGCAACAACGGACTTCAGAGAATTGATCAGGACTCTGAGGAAGGGCCCAGAAGATACGGAGGGTAGAGTTCCGGGACTAGACGTTTGGCTAGCCAGAACCCTGTCCGAACTCGATTTACCTGCGGGGAAAGCATCAGATTGGGCCTCATTCAGCAAGAGGGATCCCGGGTTGGCAGACTCGGCCCGAGGCTTTCTAGTAGTGAATGGAAGGAGCCTCCCGACCAACATCCCCCACCCGGATCCAGAGGTGGTTCGTTCCGGAAATAGTCAGGGCTACATGATTACTATTCTTGACAGGTACATCCGTAATGGGTTAATGCGGTCAAGCAACAAGAAGGACCGAGAGTTAGCAGATGAGGCAAAGCAGAAACTAAGGATGCTCGGGGTCCAGATTACAGGATCGGGGGCCAGATTGTGCGCCTCCCCCATAAGTAGGGTGATGGCATATGCTTCCGCGAAATATGGCGCCCTTCGGGAGATTCTCACGATTGAAATGCAGGCTTTGGGCCCCGATATCCGAGCGGTTATCGTCACCGACTTCGAGAAGACATCCGCCACCACGCTCGTTGAGGACGTCCTGGACAAGGAAGCCGGTGGCGCGGTCGCGGCTTACAGAGCGGTTCTTCAATCCGAGGCAACGGATAGGCTCGATCCCGTATTGATGACTGGTACCACGGTTCTGGTCGATGATGACCTCCTCGAGAGGATATTCCCCCGATTCGAACAGTGGGTCGACGAGAGGGGTTTGGACATCAAATTCGATTATGTAGAAAGGGGGGGATATTTCGAAATCCGAGGCAAGGGCAAGGATTGGCTTCCTAGGTACTACACCATGATGATCACAGACTTGTTCCAAGAAGGCGTCACGAAATGCCTTGTAGGGACCAGGGGCCTTCTCGGGGAGGGCTGGGACGCGAGCAGGATCAATGTCCTGATCGATCTGACCACAGTGACCACTAGCATGAGCATAAATCAACTGAGAGGCAGGTCGTTCCGGTTGGACGACCTTTGGCCTGAGAAGGTCGCAAATAATTGGGATATTGTTTGCCTAGCAGATGAGTACGAGAAGGGCTTTGATGACTACCTCAGGTTCCAAAGAAAGCACAAGCAGCTCTACGGCGTAGGGGATGATGGGGCGATAGAGAAAGGAGTCGGCCATGTTCATGCCGCATTTACAGAAGCAAAACCCGAGGGCGTATCGGAAACCATGAACATCTTCAATGAAGAGATGTTATTGAGAGCGAGGAACAGGACCAGAACCAGGGAGCTTTGGGGCATTGGACAACCGTTCAATGCTGAGCCCAAGGAGGCCGTGGAAATCAAAGTGAATCTAGGGGGGCAGAAGGCCTTCCATGCGAACGGCATTGCCCTGAATGAGATAAGCAACCATTCACTGGTGCTTTCTATCGGGGAAGCCGTTGTCCTGTCTCTCAAGGAATTGGGATTGGTCAACTCATCTGCGGAAATAGGGGGAGGTTCCCGAGATGGGGGTTGGATGCGGGCATATCTGAAGGACGCAAATGAGGGGGAGTCAGCGATATTCGCATCGGCGATGCAGGAAATAATGGGCCCTCTGGATAATCCCAGATACGTCATCCCCAGAGAAGTGAAGATAATCGCGGACAATTGGCTTAGCAAGATGCTGCCAGAGGTTCTTGCGAAGTACGTCCGTTCAAGGAAGGACAAGCTGGCGATGTTCCACTCGGTTCCCAAGGTGCTCTGCAAGAACAAAGAGGACGCGGCCGTCTTCCAACGGCATTGGAACGAGCGGGTGAGCCCCGGAGCAGTCACATACGGCCGCAGTAAATCCGGCAAGCAAATGGTTTCCGCCATCAAAGAGCGAGGATTGGTGCCAAGGTCTTCGATAAATCAGAAGAACGTCTTCCTGTGATCAACTGGAGCATTCCTGGCAATCGATGTTTGGTCCGACGTGCTGGGGGCAGAACCGGCCACGACAAGTGTAGCACCTGAAATCGAATGCCCCCACTGATTCATCACATCCTGGATGGCCGCACAACTCCCCACCCACGGTCCTGGCTGATGGTTTGGTTTCCTTCCCGGCATAATGGCCCTCCTCCCACCAGTCATCCCCGATGATTTCTTGGTCGGGAGCTCTATTGTCCTCATTGACTTGCGAGCCATTTTCAAGCCCTAGTGCCTTCAGGACATACGGACTCGAAAAGAAAATCTCAGCACTATCTATCCCTAGATTTTCCAGGCGCTCTATGCCCTCTTGTCTTGATTTTATCTCGCCGCCATTTGCTTGGACGTAACCAATGAGTCGGTCATAGGCACGGACGTAACTAGGTGCGAGTTTCCGGTTCAGGTCCCTTCTCGGGGATCGGTTTACCGGCCTTCTACGCTTCACGTATGTTTGATTTGGGTCTTTCAGGAATAGTGGATTCCCCTGCTGTATGCCTACAATTATCAGCATAGTGATAATTGGCGCAGCTAGGAATGTAAGTACGAGGTAGGAGAAGGAATCAGAGGGGTTTTCAAGTAAAAATGCCAATAGCAATCCTGCTGGGAGGAAGAACACGAGCTTAGAGTCCGTCCTCTCGTCCACCCATTTTACCGTGGCCCATGCAGCTGAGAAGAAGACCAGTAAAATGCCCTCAATCAAACAAACACTTCCGATATGACCCCGGCGCTGTCCCGGCGCCGAGGTCGGTGAGGTACCTGCGTTGGATGCGTAGCATCTGCTGTCATTGCCCGTTGGGCTCCTTCTTTGGGACGTTTAGTGGATACAGGCATGTGGCATAAACTCAGCGCCGGACGGCGATTCTAATCGCCGCTTCTTTTGAGCCAGCAAGGTCCGACGAATCGACTCGGATAGGCAAACCCAGACGCTCGCATAAATCCAAATGGGACGAGGACCAGGGGAATTTGCATCTTGAGCTCGCCTCATAGCCCAAGACGGTGAGAGGCTCTAATTCCGACTCCCAGCCACCTCCTGCCATTCTTCCTGAAACCCTTACCCATGCATGCTCAAAGCGTCTCAAGTCATTCGCGAATCCGGTAAGTCCGGCTTTTGTCAATTTGCTAATCAGGTAATCCCTGGGCAAAGCCCTGGGAATGATTGCAAGCACGTTCCTACCGTCCTCCAGATATGCCGCTGGGCCCAAATCCAATTCTTCGAAATGTTTCTGAGCCAGGGAGATAGCCTGCCTCGGGCTCCCCCACTTCAACGGAAGATATGAGATCAAGGCAGAACGGTCTCTTGTGCCGTGGACGTGTGTACTGACCTCCACGCTGAGGAATTCTTCGGATTCTGAGGCGGAATCTGCTCTTGGTTTGGTCAGTTTCTTTGTCAGTGATAATTTGGGCAGGGAAAGGAGGGGATTCTTTGGCATGTTGATTGCCAATTTGTGCTTTGGCAGATTGCCTATCCAACCATTCACTGGTTTTTCGAGCCAATCGTACTCTATGATACTGCAAATCCAACCTGTAGAGCCGTGAATGGTGCCCGGTAATCGAATAATGCGACGAGTATCTGCAGTTACTACTGGGTCGACTGGATGGCCCGCGAGCAACACCCTCTGCAGCAATTCTTTCCTTTGCTCCCTGACTTTTTGCTCCCTAAATTTGGGGTCGGGTTCAGCAAATAAGTCCCTATTCGGATCTTTGGCTACTAAATGGAATCCCTTGCTGCCGGAAAACGAAACGTGTTGAATCGCCAAATCGGTATTTTCGATCAGCCAATTTCTTAGATCTAGTGTTGCCAACCTTGCAGCTTCTAATTTTCTCTTACAAAATGGCCTCATATCAATGTCAAAAACAACGAGGTGATCTAACAATATGGGCGAGGGTCGACTTTTATCTTTCAATCGTGGCAAATTAACAGGGTCCAACCAAGATGACGTGGATACGAACACGTCGGTCGGCATTGATCCTTGAAATTCCTTTACGAGGTGGTTTTTTGATGCAATCCTCCTCCTTGCCGTCACCCAAGGCCCACTAAGAGTACGCCAACGGAATTGATGGCGACTCGGTTTTTCTAGCCAATCTAAGCTGATGGGAGTAGGGGAATCGTAATGCTCGGAAAGACTTGACTCGGTCCATCCCGGCTTATCTGGCATTGTACGATTCCCCCCTAGCGGTGGGGACTAGCCCGATTGTCACAATTATTGCAAGGAAAACAGATGCCTGGACCATCCAGATATTGTCCGCCGTGAATTCTCCGAGCAGGAGTGACGCCCCCATCGCTGCGGCCTCAAGGCCGGCGGTCGTCGTCTGGACTCGACCCATGTCGAGATTGGGATTTCTGAGCCAGAGCCAGCTACCTAGAACATTGGTCCCCAGCAAAGCAGCACCTATGGTCCTCAGCCATGCAGTGTTTACAGGATCCGCCTGAAGCAACTCGCAGAAATCGTCTGGCGCTAGGACCAGAACTAGCCCGTAAGCAAGCGATGCCCAGAGATTAACGACCATAGTAGGCCTCCCCACCGATTCGACCAACATTGAATACAAAATGGATAAAATGAATCTATCATACTATCGAATACTGGTGAGGGTTCGGATGGTCAACAAGAGCAGGGGACAAGATGATCCCGAGTACAACGATGCATTCGTCAGAATAATGATGCGATAAGCAGGAATCCAAGGCCAGCAATACCAAGCCATATCCAAAGTGACAGTTTTGCGCCCTTTTCCAGGCTAAGATTCCCCTCTTTGTCGGCGGTATTGATGATAATTGCTGAAACCACAGGGGGAGAAAACAACATCAGACAACACCAATCTTCAGGAAAACTGCTTTGCGAAGAAGCCAGCAAAATAGACATAATGATCAGGGAATATGGGAATATGAGTCCGGCGAAGAAACCGCCGTCCAACTTCCATTCCTGCTGACTTTCGGTGAATCCCGGGAACAAAACCACGCTCTCCGGA
>LUMH01000611.1_pt1 | contig 13104 bp, 17 predicted proteins | sample 730001 | NCBI WGS metagenome assembly LUMH01 (sample SAMN03860268, study PRJNA289734) | marine metagenome | biome: seawater column; feature: ocean; material: water; isolation source: Red Sea water column Station 34 - depth 25m | place: Saudi Arabia: Red Sea | collected 2011-10-15 | depth 25 m
GACGCACTTACTTTATTTGAAAGATTAGAGTCTAAATTAGAAAAACATGCAGGTAATTTAACAAGAGCTGCTGTCGAACTAGCTAAAGATTGGAGAACTGACAAATATTTAAGAAGACTTGAAGCATTAATGGCTATAGCTGATAAAGAAAAAAGTTTTATTATTTCTGGTACTGGAGATGTTTTAGAACCAGAAGGAGATGTTATTGGAATTGGTTCAGGTGGAAATTATGCTTTAGCAGCTGCGAAAGTATTAATGGATGGTGATAAATCTGCTGAGGATATAGCAAAAAAAGCTATCAAAGTTGCATCTGAAATATGTGTTTTTACAAATGACAACTTAAGTATGGAGAAAATATAAAATGGAAAAAACTAACGTAACTACATTTCCAAAAGAAAAGGTTGCAAAAGAAAATTCAACTATTGAAAATTCACTTTCCCCAAGAGAAATTGTTTCAGAGTTAGATAGATTTGTTGTCGGACAGAACAAAGCAAAAAGAGCCGTAGCTATAGCATTAAGAAATAGATGGAGAAGACAGGCTTTATCTGGAGATATGAAAGATGAAGTTCTTCCCAAAAATATACTTATGATTGGACCAACAGGAGTTGGTAAAACAGAAATTTCAAGAAGACTATCAAAGCTTGCTGAAGCTCCCTTTGTAAAAGTTGAGGCAACTAGATTTACGGAAGTAGGTTATGTTGGAAGAGACGTTGAACAAATTGTAAGGGATTTGTTAGAGATTGCTATCTCAATGGAAAAAGTAAAAAAAAGAAAAGAAGTCCACGCCCAAGCACAAAAGTTAGCTGAGGAAAGGGTTTTAGACGCATTAGTCGGCAACAAAGCAAGTGTTGCTACGAGAGAAAGTTTTAGAAAAAGGTTGAGAAATGGAGATTTAGATGACAATGAGATTGAAATCGCTGTTGCAGAAAGTAATCAAATGCCATCTTTTGAAATACCAGGAATGCCAGGTGCTAATGTTGGCATGATAAATATTTCAGATGTTTTAGGAAAATCAATGGGCCAAAAACCAAAGAAGAAGAAAATGAGTGTAAAAGAATCTCATGAAATTTTAATCAATGAGGAGTCTGATAAATTAATTGAACAAGATAAAATTATTAAAGCTGCAAAAAATTCAACAGAAAATAATGGTATTGTATTTTTAGATGAGATTGACAAAATTTCAGCTAGAACTGATCGTGTTGGAGGAGATGTTTCAAGAGAAGGGGTTCAAAGAGATCTATTGCCTTTGATTGAGGGAACAACTGTAAGTACGAAATATGGTCCTATTAAAACTGATCATATTTTATTTATTGCATCAGGAGCATTTCAACTAGCAAAACCATCTGACCTTTTACCGGAACTTCAAGGAAGGCTTCCAATAAGAGTTGAGCTTGATGCATTAAACAGTGATGATTTTAAAAGAATTTTGAAAGAACCAGATAACAGTTTGATAAAACAATATAAGGCACTTTTAAAAACTGAAAATGTAGATCTTGAATTCACAGACGACGGTATTGATACTATTGCTAATATTGCAAGCGAAGTAAATACAACTGTTGAAAATATTGGTGCAAGACGTCTTCATACCATTATCGAAAGAGTTCTAGATGAAATTAGTTTTACAGCTACAGATAGAGCTGGTGAAAAAATAACAGTAGACTCTGAATATATTAAGAAAAATATTGGAGAATTGGTAAAAGATACCGATCTTTCTAAGTTTATTCTATAACTTCTTTTTTAAATAAATCTCAAAATTTCCTTTTGAAGGACTATCAACAGCTTGCTGATCAATTTTGATAATTTTTGACATTAGGTGAGGGCTATCTTTAATGTAGTTAGGTACAGAGTGCTTCAGTATACTTAAATCTTTAGATTGATATGGATCATCTAAATTTTTTGATCTAAGTCCCTTGCCTGTGATTATATTTATTTTTATTACATTTTGGTCATAACAATCTTGGATAAATTCAGAAACTTTTTGATTTGCCTCCTCAAGAGTAAATCCATGAAGATCTATAACTTTCTCTCCAATTCTATTCTGGTGATCTAGAGTTTCTTTATCTTTATTGTCTAACTTTTCTGAGCTTTCTAGAAAATTTTGCCAGTCTTTTTTATCTTTATCTGAAAGTTTGTTTGTCAATTAAGCTTGGGTATCAATTAGTACCCAATTTGGATTTACAGATCTACTATCTTTAGAAAATTTCCAAATATCATGGACTTTTTTTATTTTCTCTGGGTCTCCTGAAACTGTTTTATTTTCTTTGTCCTTAATATGCGAAATGATTTCACTTACAAACTCGACGGTTACCTCTAGCATATTTTTATTTTGTTCATGATTTTTAATCTCTGCGGAATTAATTCCTATAAAAGTAGTGTTAGAAGATAAATTTTTAGATTTTCTGTCCTTTACTGCTTGATCGAATTGGTCATAAACTTCTTTACCTAACAATGATTTGATATCCTTTAACTTTCCTTCGGAAAAACTTGTGACAATCGTTTCGTAAGCAATTTGCGCACCTTTTAAAAATTCTTTTTTAGCATTATCATCAAATGTATCAGCGTTTAACTTTACGTCTGTTTTAACAACTGGCGTCTCATGAGGAAAGCTTTGGTTAATATCTTCTTCAAAGCCTGATTTTTTTCCTAAAATTCCTCTTAATCTTAAAAATATAAACCCTGCAATCATTGCAAGAAGGATAATATCGATATATTCAAAGCTATAACTCATATGATAATAATATTTACTATGTTGCCTAATTTCAACTGGCAATTTACATTGTAGACAAATGAACTCAGTATTAATTCTTATTTTATCTATTCCTTTAATTGAGATTTACTTATTTATTAAAATTGGATCCTCTATTGGAGCATTTAATACAATTAGTTTAATTTTGCTAACAGCGATTATAGGGGTTGCCTATGCAAGATACGAGGGATTTAACACTTTAAAATCTGGGATGGCGCAATTAGTTAAAAATGAAGTTCCAATTTATGAAATTGTGTCAGGCGCCGCCCTAACATTTGCTGCCATTCTCTTAATTATTCCGGGTTTTGCCACTGATTTTTTGGGTCTACTCTTAATTATTCCAATTACAAGAAAACTTATCTTTAATACTTTTTCAAAAAAATTTAATAAAAAAAATAATACCTACGAAAAAAAAGATTTTATTGAAGGTGAATATAAGGATATGGATGAAAAATAATGCCTGTTAAACATAAAATCATAGTTACCTACACAAAAGATTTATCTGTTGAAATACCAGATGTGGAAACCCTTCTTTTAGCAAGAGAACGAATATCAAAATATAAAATCACTTTAGATATAACGTCAAAACCACTAAAAAATAAAATGATAGAAGTTTTTACCAAGCTTAAATACACAGATGTAGAAGAAAGTAAAAAAAAAGCACTCTTTGAACTTCTCCATTCAACAGTTGTTGAAATTGAAGATACAAAAATAGAAAAAAATGAAATGAAAAAATTTATACTTTGTGATTTACAAATAGAAGTTTTTCCAAAAATACGCGAAGCTTTTGTTCAAATACTCAGACACTCTGGATTTCCAGAGGCTAATTTTTCAGGTGAAATTGATTTTAACAAATTATACGAGCAAAGATCAAATCAATAAAAATTTTTTTTTAAATCTCTCTTCAAAAATTCCCTGTGTTGTTCAAGCTCTTCTGATGTGGGATAAACAATTTTTTTTGAATAAGTAATATTTTTATTTTGAGTTTTGACAGAATTAACATCAACAGAGTTTGAAAAATTTAGTTTAGGCTCTTTTTGATCTAGTAGATTTATATAAACTTTTGCAAGTAGTTCACAATCAATTAACGCAGTGTGTTTTTCTCTTTTTGAATTATCTATTCTAAATCTCTTGCACAGAGCATCCAAACTTATACCTGAACCAGGGAATTTGTTCCTAGCTAGGTCTAGTGTATCTACAGTATTTTCTTTATTAATTTCTGGTTTACCGGCAATAGATAGTTCGTTGTTTAAATGTGAAATATCAAATTCCGCATTATGTATTATAATTTTTTTATCTTTAATAAAATTTAAAAAATCATCTGCTATTTCAAAAAACTTTTTTTTATTAGATAAAAATTGATCGGAATAGCCATGAACTTCAAATGCCTTTTCGGATACTTTTCTCTCTGGATTTAAATAGCAATGAAATATATTTTTTGTCGGAACTAGGTTATCAAGTTCTATACAACCAATTTCTACGATGCGGTGACCATCTTTAACAGATAGTCCAGTTGTTTCAGTATCTAAAATTATTTCTTTCATATATTTAAGATTTGAGTTTTTATATGTTTAACATCATTTTTAATTTTTGTTGCATTAAATGTATTCTTGATAACAAAATTAGATAATTTTTTCTTTTTGGTTAATGGTAACTGTAAGCTTTTCAAATTTCTGTTTAGTTTTTTATTAAAATATTTCCTCTTCTCTAATCTTTTTTGAATATCTTTTCTTTTTGCTTCCACAAAAATTAAAACATCTCCCCTCTTATTTAGTTTATTTTCTAAATATAAAGGAATGTCCAGTACTACTAATTTTTTAGTTTTATTCTTGATTAAAAATTTATTCATCCTATTTCTAACAATTGGATGAACAATTTTTGAAATCTTTTTAAGATTATTTTTACTATCCAGTACAGCTTTCAGTAAAAATTTTTTATCAAGGTGATCTGAAATAATATATTTAGGCAATGCTTTTTTAATTTTTTGATAACAAGATCTGTCATTTTTATAAATTTCAGCAACTTCTTTATCAGCATTAAAGAGTGGACAATTAAATTGTTTGGAAACAAAGCTTTTGCCAGCACCTATATCTCCTAATATTGCTATTCTAATCATCTAAAAGATTTAAGACCTGTTCATTAATTTCTGGCTTTAAATTATTCCACAATTCAAATGCTTTTTGTGCTTGATAAGCAAACATCATTTTGCCGTTTTCAATTATATTGCCTCTTTTTTTTGCTTCATCTAAAAATAATGTTTTTGATGGTTTGTATATTACATCATAGAAAAACTTATCCTTACCAATTTTATCATAATCTATATCAATTTTATCATTAGGGTTTAGGCCTAAGCTCGTTACATTTATTACAACATCGGCAGCTGGTGTCTCTCCCCAATCAACTACATCGATATCAATGAATTTAGTTTTTAAATTTTCTGATTTAATCTTTGTTCTATTAGTTATAAAAATTTTTGATACTTTAATTTTTTTTAAAACATAAATTATAGATGGTGCAACACCTCCAGCTCCTAAAATTAAAACAGTTTTATCTCTTATTTTATCGATATAATTTAACAAAGATAACTCAAAACCATCTACATCTGTATTAAATCCAAAAATTTTGTTATCTTTTTTAAATATTGTGTTCACAGATTGAGTGGCGCTGGCATCATCACTAAGTAAGTCTAAGTATTTAATTATTTTTGATTTATAGGGAACGGTTACATTCACTCCAAAAATTTCATTTTTCCTAACTCGAGATACAATATCCTTGTTTGAACCAATAATTGTGTAATTTTGGGGAAAGTGAATGTTCTATCGGATCACCAATTACTAAAAATTTTTTCATTTGTAATTTTCCATGTATGTTTTTATTTGTGTTATTGGTAAACCCATTATTGTATCTTTATTACCTTCAATTTTCTCAAATAAGTTTTTTCCTTCTCCCTCTATTTGATAAACATTATAAGCATATAATGCTTCATCTGTGATTTTGTTTAAATAATCTTTTAGCTCTACTTCCGAAAAATTTTTCATAGTTTTGTCATACACATTAGAACTAACTTTATTTGCTTTTAACTCAGCTAGATTTTTAGAGATGATTTCAGGTGTCGCTCCTTCCGCGATTAAACTATCTTTAATTGGATCTTCATCAACGTTTGATTGAATAACTTCACAATCTATATTGTGTTCAGTTAATATATCTTTTCTAACCTTGCTTTTCGAAGCCAATACTATTTTCATTATCTATTTTTTATTTCATAAATTTTTATGATTGAAGCAGCGGTTTCTTCAACAGATTTTCTTGTAACATCTATTGTTGGCCATTGGTTTTTTCTGAAAATTTTTTTTGAGTTTTCAACCTCTTCTTTAATTTTTTCTAAATTTGTGTACTCCGTACTTTCATTTTCCTTCAAGCTATTCAGTCTATTCTTTCTTATATCAAACAATCTTTCAGCTTCAGTTGTTAAACCAACAATACAAGGTTTAAAGTTCTTTTTAGTTATTCTTGTAGGTATTGATTTTTCATTAACTAATGGAATATTTGAGGTTTTGTAGCCTTTATTGGCCAAGTAAATCGAGGTTGGGGTTTTGCTTGTTCTACTAACCCCTAACAAAATAATATCAGATTTCTCCAAATCATCAGTTTGATTGCCATCATCATGATTCATTGTAAATTGTATGGCTTCTATTCTTTGATAATATTCTTCATTGAGTACGTGTTGACCGCTTGGTTCGTGTGATGCTCTTTGATTTAATATTTTAGAAAAGCTTAGTATTAAATCACCTAAAACACCAAAACAGGGAATTTGTTTTGATTGGGCTTGATCCGCTAAATACTTGGCAAGTTTACTATTAACGATTGTATAAAGTATAATTGGGTTCTCTCTTTTCTTTGCTTTTTCCAAAATCTGCTGAATTTGATTTTCTGTTCTGGTGAAAGAAAAATTATTAAGTTCATATTCAAAGTTTGTAAACTGTGCTTTTAGCGCTAAGAAGATTCTATCTAGAGTCTCTCCGGTTGAATCGGAGATTAGATAAATTTGATGTTCGTTTCTCATGTATAAAATGTCAATAAAATATCACTAAAATTTAGTTATTAGTGATTAGTAAATATTTTCAATTATTATTATAAATAATTACAGAAATTAAACTTTTTTTTACATGTTAATTAATTAAAAACCAGAATTCTTTAATTGGTAATAATTATTAACTTACATTGGTAAATAGACGTTTAATTTACGATTAAATGTTAATAAATCGTATATAAAGTGTGCAAATTAGATAATTTACGTAATTCACATATCATAATACTAATACAATAAATATTAATTGATCTATTTATAAATGACTCCAATTCAAAGATGTATTGTTGGAAAAGAGAGCAATCTTAATCCTATATGGTTAATGAGGCAAGCTGGAAGGTATTTACCTGAATTTCGTGAGATAAGGAGTAAAAATCAAGATTTTATAAAATTATGTCTTAGTGAAAATTTAGCGTCTGAAATAACCTTACAACCTATAGAAAGATTTAATTTTGATGCTGCAATTATTTTTTCAGATATTTTAATGTTACCATATGGTCTAAACCAGAAAGTTGAGTTTGAAAAAAATTTTGGTCCAAAGTTAGGCAATTTAAATCTAGATGACTTAAAAAATATTGATGAGGTAGATTTTTCTTTTAAGTTAAATTCTGTTTATAAGGCAATTAATATAACATCAAATAAGATTAACAGAGATGAAAAAGACTTAATAGGTTTTGTCGGTGCTCCATGGACAATCTTGGTATACATGATAAACAAAATTTCTCCTAAAAAAAAACTTAAAGAAGATTTTTTTAAAGATGAATTTTTAATTAATCGATTATTATCTATCATTGATAAATTCCTCAAAATTCATATTAAAAATCAAGTTGAAGCAGGTGCCACGATTATACAAATATTTGATAGTTGGGCTGGACTGCTTGAAAACAATATACCTGAGTATATTTATATACCAACATTAAGTCTTGTAGAGTATACTAAAAGCCTTGGTGTTCCAGTTATATGTTTTCCTAGAGGTATAAAAGACTACAAGAACTTTTGTGATATTGTTAAACCAAGTGCTGTTAACATCGATTATGATATAGATCCAAAAGATATTGTAAAAAATATTGATATTCCGATTCAGGGGGGTCTAGATCCAAAAATTTTGTTACAAGATGAAGATACTTTAGAAAAAGAGACTAAAAAATATTTAAATATATTTAAAGATCATCCTTATATATTTAATTTAGGACATGGAATTCAACCTCAAACAAAAATTGAGATGGTTGAAAAATTAGTAAAAACTGTGAGATCGTTTAATTAATGGAAGACCACCCAAAAATTAATTTTGGAAAAACTGGAGTTTTATTAATTAATCTTGGAACTCCCGAATCCACAAGTTGGTTTGATATAAGAAGGTATCTTAAAGAATTTCTCTCCGATAGAAGAGTTATAGAAGTTAATCCTATATTATGGAAATTCATCCTGAATGTTTTCATTTTAACATTTAGGCCCTCAAAAACTGCAAAAGCATATAAAGAAATTTGGATGGAAAAAGAAAACATGTCTCCTCTAAGATACTACACAAAGTTACAGGCAGAAAAAATTGACAAATTGATTGAAAATAAAAACGTTATAATCGATTATGCAATGAGATATGGAAACCCAAGTATTAAAAGCAAGATAAATAAACTTCACGAAGCTGGTTGTGAGCACCTTTTAATTATTCCTCTATACCCACAATATGCTGCAGCAACAACAGCAACAGTATGTGATGAAGTATATAGATCTCTTATGAAAATGAGATGGCAACCAAGTTTAAAGATTGTTCCACATTATGAGTCAGAGGAACTTTATATTGATGCACTAGTAAATTCATTAAATAAAAAAATTTCAGAAATTAATTGGAAACCAGACCTTATAATTGCTTCTTATCATGGAATTCCACAAAAATATTTTGATAAAGGTGATCCCTATCATTGTTACTGTCATAAAACCACAAGACTAATCTCAGAAAAGTTCAAAGATGTTAAGATAAGAACAACTTTCCAATCAAGATTCGGTCCCGAACAATGGTTAAAACCTTATACAGATAAAACTTTAGAAGAATTACCGAGCAACAATATAAATAATATCTTAGTAATTTGTCCTGGTTTTGCATCAGATTGTGTTGAGACTTTAGAAGAAATCGCAATTCAAGGCAAAGAGAGTTTTTTAAAATCCGGGGGAAAAAACTTTGATACGATACCGTGTTTGAATGACAATGAAGATCACATCAATTTAATAAAAAACCTGATTAGACGAAACGTGTATTAATGAATTATTATTTTCTATATCTTTGTTTATCATGTTGAAAACTATCAAAAAAAAGAAACCACTGAAATTTTTGAGACTATGGAAAGGAAACTTTATTTTTATATTATGAGACCAGCAATGTTAATATCCTGGCTCTTCGGCATACTATTAATTTATCAAATAGGTTTTGAATCTTTCTCACAACTTTGGCTTCAATTAAAAATTTTTTTTGTAATAATTTTGACTGTTTACCACGAGTATTTGGGAAAATGTATGACTTCTCTCAAAGACGGCTCAAACTCAAAATCCTCTAGATTCTTTAGAATAATTAACGAAATTCCAACAATACTGTTAATTTTAATAGTATTTATTGTAATTTTTAAACCCATCTAGCCTTGAAATTTGAGACTTAATATATATATTTATTTCATCTAACAAAAAACTCCCCATAACTATGAACATACAGGAACTAAAAGAAAAGAGCTCAGAGAAATTAATTACTGAAGCTGAAAAGCTTGGCATTGAAAATGCTAGCACTTTAAGAAGACAAGAAATTTACTTTGCCATATTAAAAAAATTGGCTGAAAAAGGTGAAGAAATTACTGGCGGAGGGGTTTTGCAGCTTTTACAGGATGGTTTTGGTTTCCTAAGAGCAATGGAGTCTAATTATCTCCCAGGTGCAGATGATATATATGTAAGCCCAAGCCAAATTAGAAGGTTTGGATTAAGAACAGGCGATACTGTTGAAGGCCCAATAAGATCTCCAAAGGAAGGTGAAAGATATTTTGCTTTATTGCAAGTGTCTAAAATAAATTTTGAGGAACCTGATAAATTTAAACACAAAATAGCTTTCGACAATTTAACTCCACTCTACCCTAACAAGCAATTTAGAATGGAAGTCGAGACTACAAAAATTGAAAAAAAACCAGACTTAACTCCAAGATTAATTGATCTCGTAAGTCCAATTGGAAAAGGACAAAGATCATTGATCATATCACCACCAAAAGCTGGTAAAACGATGATTTTGCAAAGTATAGCAAACTCGATTACAGCAAATCATCCAGAGTGTTATTTAATGGTTTTATTAATTGATGAAAGACCTGAAGAGGTAACAGACATGCAACGAACTGTTAAAGGAGAAGTAATAAGCTCAACATTTGATGAGCCCGCTCAAAGACACGTTGCAGTTGCTGAAATGGTTATTGAAAAAGCTAAAAGACTAACTGAGCATAAAAAGGATGTTGTAATTTTATTAGATTCCATAACAAGGCTTGGACGAGCTTATAACGCTGTAGTTCCAAGTTCAGGTAAAGTTTTAACTGGAGGTGTGGATGCAAATGCACTTCAAAGACCAAAAAGATTTTTTGGTGCTGCAAGAAATATTGAGGAAGGTGGATCATTAACAATTATTGCTACAGCGTTAATTGATACTGGAAGCAGAATGGATGAGGTCATATTCGAAGAATTTAAAGGTACAGGTAACAGTGAAACAATTTTAGATAGAAAGATATCCGAAAAGAGAATATTCCCAGCAATAGACATAACTAAATCGGGCACAAGAAGAGAAGAGCTATTGTTTGATAAAAACGACCTTCAAAAAATGAATGTGTTAAGAAGAATTATTGCACCAATGGGCTCAATGGATGCAATAGAGTTTATAAATTCTAAATTAAAAGATACTAAAAATAATGCAGAATTTTTTAATTCTATGAATAAGCCATCTTAAAGATTTATTTTCCCAAAATACTGATATAATTTTCTGATGACATTTTATGCTCTATCTTCAGGGCCAGGCATATCGGGTATAGCTGTTATTAGAGTTTCTGGATCTGAAACAGCAAGCGTTATTAAACATCTCACAAATTCAAGTTTACCAAAACCTAAAGAGGCAACTTTAAGAAAATTTATTAATAAAAACAATGAATTGATAGATGAAGGTATACTTTTATGGTTTCCTGGACCAAAAAGTTACACAGGTGAAGATATGGCCGAATTCCATGTTCATGGTAGCAGAGCAGTAATTGAAGCTATACAAAGTTCAATTTCAGAAGTATCTAATTGTAGACTTGCATCTCCTGGAGAGTTCACGAAAACTGCTTTCCAGAATGGAAAAATAGATTTACTGAAAGCAGAAGGTATTTCAGACTTAATTTCATCAGAAACAGAAATTCAGAGATTACAAGCTATAAAAATAATGGAGGGCAAAAGTTCAAAAATATTTGAAACTCTCAGACATAAACTTATTAAAGTTTTATCTAAGTTAGAGGCTAAAATTGACTTTCCAGATGAAGATCTACCAATTGAAATCTTAGACGGAATAAAAGCAGATACAACTAAAGCATTAGCTGATTTAGAGAAGTTATTGGATGATCAAAGAGTAGGAGAAAGAATTAGAGAAGGTTTCAAAATTTCTATAATTGGTCCGACAAATGTGGGCAAATCTTCTCTTCTTAATCATCTAGCAAACCGTGAAGTAGCAATTGTGTCTGAAATAGCTGGGACTACAAGAGATGTTATAGAAACACATCTTAATTTGGATGGATATCCAGTCATTTTATCTGACACAGCCGGCATCAGAGACTCTAAAGATGAAATAGAAAGAAAAGGTATAAAGCTAAGTCTAAAAAATGCAAATGAAGCAGATTTAAATATCATTGTCTTAGAACCAAAAAGTGTTGATTTTCAGAGCTTTTTAAATGCTTTGAGCAAGGATAAGAATATTATTGTTGTTAATAAATTGGATAATATTGATGATACAATAGATGAAGAAATTAGAAAATTAAATCCAATTTCTATATCAGTTAAAGAAAACAAAAATATTGATTTACTTATTAATGAAATAAAAAAAAAATTAGAAAATAAATTTATATCATCAAACGATATTATAATCACAAGAAGCAGGCATAGAGACAATATTGAGAAATGTATTTATCATTTAAAAACATTTCAAAATAAAAATTCAGAAGAGGAATTTGATAAAGCCGCAGAAGACTTAAGATTAGCAGTTAGACATTTAGGATTAATAGTTGGAAAAGTAGATGTCGAAGAAATACTCGGATCCATCTTTAACGATTTCTGTATAGGCAAATAATTATCAACTAAGAAAACCCCAGAAAGTGGAATAACTAGTATCTTGTAAAATTTAATAACGATAATAAATTAAAGGCATGAAAAATGAGTTATCGTTTGATGTAGTGGTTATTGGGGGTGGTCATGCTGGTTGTGAGGCAGCAGCAGCATCTGCAAGATTGGGAGTTAACACTGCCTTATTCACACATAAATTTGAAACTATAGGGGAAATGTCTTGTAATCCTGCAATTGGCGGACTTGGTAAAGGTCATTTGGTCAGAGAAATAGATGCATTAGACGGTGTTATGGGAGTATGCAAGAAAAACTTGTAAACTACTGCAATTTAAGCATTTATTCTGATCCTGTAATAAGCTTCAATTTTAAAAATAATGCTATAATTGGATTTAATACTCAATCTGGTAAAGAAATCAGATCATCTAAGATAATTCTAACAACTGGCACATTTTTAAATGGTCTTATACATATTGGCGAGAAAAAAACTCCAGCAGGGAGATATGATGAAAAACCATCAACAGGTTTAAGTGAACAACTAGAAAAGTTTAATTTTAAAATTGGTAGATTAAAAACTGGAACTCCACCAAGATTAGATGCACGTACAATTAATTTTGAAAATTTGGAAGCTCAATATGCAGACGAAGATCCATATTTTTTTTCTTTCTTAACCAAAAAAAATTTAAACAAGCAAATCTCTTGCAGAATGACTTATACCAATGAAGAAGTTCATAAAATCATTTCCAAAAATATCAAGCGAAGCGCTATGTACTCTGGCAGCATACAAGGAGTAGGTCCAAGATATTGTCCATCTATAGAGGATAAAATAAAAAAATTTGCTGATAAGGAGCGACACCAAATTTTTTTAGAGCCAGAAGGCTTAAATGATAATACTATATATCCAAATGGCATTTCAACTTCACTACCATCAGAGATACAGGAAGAAATATGTAGT
>LUMH01001170.1_pt1 | contig 12987 bp, 12 predicted proteins | sample 730001 | NCBI WGS metagenome assembly LUMH01 (sample SAMN03860268, study PRJNA289734) | marine metagenome | biome: seawater column; feature: ocean; material: water; isolation source: Red Sea water column Station 34 - depth 25m | place: Saudi Arabia: Red Sea | collected 2011-10-15 | depth 25 m
ACTAAAGTCTGTACACCTACAGGTGACATTATTGTTATTTTATCACCAATATCTAAATTAAAATTAATACTTAAATCTTTTCCGATTGATATTTCATTTTCATTTAATGTTTTTAATCCAAAAAAATTTTCATTTTGTGAAACATAAAGTTTAGAAAAATCTTGAGATAAAAAACCTTTTAATAAAACTCCTTTTGTTGAGTTTTTATTAAGTATAACGGCTTCACCATCGTTGCTTAAAATAATATTATCTATCTCATTTGAGATATTTTTGGTTATGTCAAAATCAATTTTTAGTTTTTTGTCATAAGATTTAACAACTGCATGTGCATTGAAACCAACTAGTTTGTCTATTAATTCGGTTCTAAATCCATTCATTACCGACATAACTATAATTAAAACAGCCACACCTAGTGTTATGCCTATAAATGAAAAAATTGAGATTAAATTTAAAAAACTATCTTTTTTCCTACTTTTAAGAAATCTAAAGATTATTTCTTTTTCTAACTTATTTATCAATTTGATTTTGCTTTTTTAATTCATCTATAATGGTATCGATATTATTTTTATTTAAATGATCTAAAATTTTATTTGATTTTTCTAAGTTAGAATTATCATTTTTATTTATCATGGGCAAAATTGCACAATCATATGGAGCAACTGAAATTGGCCATTTCATAATTTCATTTTTATCATCGTATTTTGCCTCAATTATGGCGCCTACTAATCTTGATACACCTATTCCATAAGATCCCATTTTAACAAATTCTTTTTTTCCATTGAAATCAACTGCTGCATTCATTGGCTTTGAATATTTATCTCCAAAATAAAAAATGTGCCCCACTTCAATCCCTTTGGTATTAATTCTTTGATTTTCTGAAACTTTTTTTTCAAACTCCTCTTTGTCAAATTTTTCGTCAGTCACTGCATAGTATTTTTCATACTCTCCTCTTAATGTATTTAATGACTTTTTTTCAATTTTAGTAATTTCACTATCAACTTCAAAAATTCTTTTATCTGTATAAATTTTACTCTCACCTGTTTCGGCTAATATAATAAATTCATGTGATAAATTTCCTCCAATGGGTCCAGTGTCAGCTGCCATTGGTATAGCTGATAAATTCAATCTTTTGAACGTTCTTAGATAAGAAAGAAAAAATTTATTGTAAGAAAATAATGCATCATCATCTGTTAAATCAAATGAGTAAGCATCTTTCATATAAAACTCTCTGCATCTCATGATTCCAAATCTTGGACGCAGTTCATCTCTAAATTTCCATTGAATATGGTAGAGTAACTGTGGAAGAGATTTATATGATTTAATACTAGATCTAAAAATTTCAGTCACTAGTTCTTCATTTGTAGGTCCGTAAAGCATTTCTCTGTTTTGACGATCTTTTATACGTAACATTTCTTCACCATAATCATCGTAACGACCACTTTCCTTCCAGATATCTGATGATTGAATTGTTGGCATTAATATTTCTTGTACACCAACCCTATCTTGTTCTTCTCTCACAATTTGTTCAATTTTTTTCATCACTTTAAAGCCCAATGGTAACCATGAGTAAATTCCAGCAGAGGACTGTTTGATCATTCCTACTCTTAGCATTAATTGATGAGATTTTATTTTAGCCTCTGTGGGATTATTTTTTAGAATTGGAATAAATGATTTTGAAAAATACATTAGTTGATAAAGTTTCTTAAATTAAAATATTCATACTTTACTAATAAATAAATGATTATAAATATAATTGATGTAATCAAAGTAGAATAACCAATTTTTTTTAAAATTTTTGGGTTTTCAGGAGCTCCAGGATCAACACCCTCTATATTTTCTTTTTTTTCCCTATTTACATCAATTGGCAGAATTGCAAAAAATATAATCCACCATAAACAAACAAAAACTACTAGTGATCCTGTAATACTCAACTAAATCCTCACTAAATTTATATTTGTGAGGGGTCTTTTGCCAGTTTTTTCTTTTGTATATTTTCTACAAGTTGATTTTAAAGCCTCAATAAGATTTATTTCCTGTTTTTTATTATTCATTGAAAATGTTTTTGTAGTTTTTTCAATTTCCTCCTCTAGACCGTATTGAAATTCCTCTTTTTCATAAATAGGTAAACCTTTGAAAGTTAATAGAGGCTTGTTGTGAATATTTCCCTTCGGGGTAATTAAAATTGTTGCCTCAACAAAACCATTTGCTGATAAATTTTTTCTTTCTTTAATTGATTGTGCGTCTTCTTCAACACTAATATTTCCATCAACATACAACTTTCCACTTGGGGCTTTATCGTAAACCTCTGGTTTTTCACCCGGATATAGTCTTACAATATCTCCATTTTCTACTTTAACTGGATAAGGAACTTGCATTTCTTTTGCAAAGTTTATGTGTTCTATCATGTGTCTATGTTCGCCGTGCACCGGGATTACAGACTTAGGTTTAATCCAATTATACATATCTTTTAAATCTTCTCTATTTGGATGACCTGATACATGTATAAATTCACTATCCTCAGAAATAACTTCTATACCCTCTTTAACTAACTGATTGTGCAATTTATATAATTTTTTTTCATTACCCGTCAGGATGAATATAATTAGCTATTCTAGTCATGGCACCCATAGGTTCTCCTTGACTACCTGTGCACAAGTAAACAATTTTTTCTCTTGATATATTTTTTACATCTCTTGAGTCTAGGGGTTCAATTACGTTATTTAAATACCCACATTGTCTTGCAGCTTTATAAATTCTATGCATTGATCTTCCAACTAAAGCAATTTGTCTTCCAGTCTTTTCTGCACAATAAAACGCAGTCTCCATTCTTGCTACATTTGAAGCGAAGGAAGTAATAATAATTCGCTTATCAAGTCTTTCCATTACTTTCAGCATATTTTTTCTTACATCTAATTCTGAGCCTGCTCTCCCAGCGCTAAACACATTTGTTGAGTCACAAATCATAGCGAGAACACCTTCTTTACCGATTTCTTTTAATCTATTTGAGTTTATATTTTCACCAATCAGTGGGTCAGGATCACATTTCCAGTCGCCTGTATGAAGTATATTTCCTACAGGAGTTTCTATTTTTAGACCGTTTGGCTCAAGAATTGAGTGAGTCAAAGTTACAAACTCAATTTTAAATGGATCAAGATTTAATGTACTGTTTAATTGAACAATTTTTAAATATCCTGAAATATCTATTTTTTTCTCTTTAAATTTTTCATTAATTAGAACCGCTGTAAATGGTGTTGCAAAAATTTTACATTTTAGCTTTGGCCAAATATGCGCTATAGCCCCTATGTGATCTTCGTGTGCATGTGTCAGAACTATCCCGAGTAAATCATCTTTTTTATCTACAATGAAACCAGGGTCGGGATATATCAAGTCTACGCCAGGTACAGTATCATCTGCAAATGTAACACCAATATCAACAATTATCCATTTTTGGTTCTCTGCTTTACCATAAGCAAAGAGATTCATATTCATTCCGATCTCTCCAGATCCACCTAAAGGACAAAAAATTAATTCTTCTTTCATTTTTATTACTTAATTAAATCTGATGCTTTCAATAAACCATTTATTGTTAAATCTTTGTCTAGTTTAACTTTTCTATTTATTGAATTTTTAAATAAGTGAGACAAACCACCAGTTAAGACTAAGGAGGCTCTATTAGTTAAATTATCAAGTGACAATTTAACGCCTGGAGCAATGACCCCTCCAATATAATTTTTATTAATCACTATATCAAAAGTTGTTGCTGTTCCAAAATCTATAATTATAAAGTTTTTATTAGTTTCTAAAACTGATATTGCATTTGCAAGTCTATCAGATCCTACTTGATTTTTTTTTACTTTAATTTTGATTAATTTTTCAATTTTTAGTTTTTTTAATTCATAACATTTTTTATTAGTAATTTGTTCAAAATATTTTTTTATTTTTATAAATTTATTTGGGACCACTGAGCAAAATAAAATTTTATCTATACTTTTTAAATATTTTTTTAAGAAACTGAAATGAAAGTTTAATTTATTAAAATTTAATAAAAGTGGATTAATCCTCTTTTTCAAAATTAATTTTTTATAATTACTGTATAAAGAAATCTTTATATCTGTGTTACCAATATCGCCTAATAAAATCATTATATAAAATTTTCAATTTTTTTCTCAAAGTTTCTTTTCAACTCTTTAATTAGTTCTAATTTTTTAATATTTTTTTTACTATATTTATTAAGATATGATGTACAATAATTAGGTATAATCGGGCTATTATTTAAATTAATCCCAATTCCAATAATTATGTACTTTATATTGTTTTTAAAAATTATTTCCTGCAGTATTCCACAAATTTTTGATTGATTTATCAATATATCATTTGGAAGTTTAATATTTATCTTTTCATTGATATGTTTTTTAATAACTTTTTTAACTACATTTAAATTGATTTTAGTTATATTTTTTATAGATAGGTTTCTTTTTATAGGAAAAAAAATAGATAAAAAAATATTTCCATAATTTGATATCCACCTATTTGTCCCCTGGCCTCTTCCTTTATATTGCCTTTCTGAGGTTACTACACCAAATTTTATATTCTGATTAATTAATCTTATCGCTGTAGAATTTGTACTTTTAACTTTTTTAAGCTGAAATATTTTCAATTTCATTAAATAATATTTATTTTTGAAACTATCTCAGTTAAACCACTAGGATAAATAAAATATGCTAAAATAAATATTGTTGATACAGCCAATGTAAGCTTTAATCCAAAATGATGGTCTGTCTCAAATTTTTCTTTTTCTTTATCAAAATATATAATTTTTATAATTCTTAAGTAATAAAAAGCAGCTATGACAGTAGACAGTAATCCTACAATCGCTAAAAAATACATTTTTTGTTCAATTACAGCCATAAATACATAAAATTTTGCAAAAAAACCTGCGAGTGGGGGTATACCTGCGAGTGAAAATAATATTATTAATAATGAAAACGATAACAGTGGGTGATTTTTGGAAAGACCAGATAAATCCTCAATGCTTTCATAATACTCATTATTTCTTCGAAGCATGAACATGCAGCTAAAGAAAGCTAAATTCATAACTAGGTAAATTGCAATATAGCTTATAGATCCTTGTATTCCCTGATTTGTTCCAGCAGCTAAACCAGTTAAAGCGTATCCCATATGCCCTATTGAGCTGTAAGCTATCAGCCGTTTTAGATTTTTTTGCCCTATTGCAGCTACAGCTCCAAAAATCATAGATGCAATAGATAAAAATATAATAATCATTTGCCATTGGTCGTTCATTGCAGCAAATGGAACATACAAAAATCTTATAAAAACCGATAAAGCTGCAATTTTTGGCAATACAGCAAAAAATGTTGTTACTGAAGTTGGGGATCCTTGATAAACATCTGGAGCCCACATGTGAAATGGAACTGCAGAGATTTTAAATGCTAATCCAACTAATATAAAAACAATACCAAAAGTAATTCCATATTGACCCGAGCTTGAATTATCTAAAATGATATTAAAATTTGTAGATCCTGAGAAACCATATATTAATGAACAACCATAGAGTAACAAACCTGATGACAGAGCACTAAGTACAAAATATTTAAGACCAGACTCTGTAGATAGAAGATTTTCTCTATTAAAAGATGCAAGCACATATAGTGCTAAAGATTGTAATTCAAGACCCATATAAAATACAATTAAATCGTTTGAACTGATCATTACCATCATTCCTAAAATAGAACTTAATATTAAAATTGGATATTCCATTTTGTTAATATTATTAATTTCAATATATTTTGAGGAAGTAAGCATCACAAAAATCCCAGACCCAATGGTCAATAATTTCATGAATGTTGCCAAACTATCAACTTTGTAACTATTATTAAAAATTGATAAATCTGAAACTTGGTAAAGATTTAATAATAAAGCAAACAGTATAATCAAACTAAGAGTTGTTAAATTATATATTAATTTTGAGCTATTATTTTTAAAAACCCCAAATAGAAGCAAGAACATTATTGTTAGTGATAAAAATATTTCAGGTAAGATTATTTCTAAATTTTCCATTATTTCTTTGCAATACTTTGTGTTAAATTTGTATTATAGTTATCTATCAAACTGGTTACAGATGTTTCAATTGAATTTATTAATGGCTCTGGATAAAATCCAAAAAATATAATTGGTATTGCTAATAAAAGAAGAATTAATAACTCAAATTTTTTTAGATCTTTCATACTTTTAATTTCTTCATGAATTATTTCGCCAAAAACAACTCTTTTGTACATCCAAAGTATGTATGCTGCTCCTAAAATAACACCTAAACTTGCAATAGTTGCAACTAGAAAACTTTTTTTGAATGTGCCCATTAGAATTAGAAATTCACCAATAAATCCACTTGTCCCTGGAAGTCCTAGAGAACCTAGGGCAAATATCATAAATACGATACCATATTTTGGCATCACAGTTACTAACCCACCATATTTTTTTATCAATCTTGTATGATTTCTATCGTAAACAACACCAACGCTTAAGAATAGAGCTGCCGATACCAATCCATGACTGATCATTTGAAATATACTGCCCTCAATGCCTTGTTGAGTCATGGTAAAAATTCCAAGTGTTACAAAACCCACAGATCCGGCAGTTGGTGCCTCAACATGAGCATCTGGCAACCAAGTGTGCACCGGCCACATAGGTGTTTTTACTGCAAATGAACTAAAGAAAGCCAGCCATAAAAGTTTTTGATATTGTTCTCCAATTCCAATTTCATACAACTTTTCAACATCAGTTGTTCCAGATATCCAATAAATAGATATTATTGCAATCAACATTAAAACTGAACCTAGCAAGGTATATAAAAAGAATTTGAAGGCTGAATAAACTCTTCTTTCACCACCCCATATACCGATAATTAGGAACATAGGTATTAAGCCACCTTCAAAAAATAAATAGAAAATTATTAAATCGAGGGAGCAGAAAACTCCAATCATTAGAGTTTCCATTATAAGTATTGCTATTAAAAAATCTTTTAAACGGTGTTTAATTGTTGAAATTACAGAAATTATACAAATTGGTGTTATAAAAGTTGTAAGTAAAATAAATAAAATTGAAATTCCATCAACTCCTACTTTGTAGTTAATATAACCATATAACCATTGTCTATTTTCTACAAATTGAAAATTAATAGAAGATTTATCAAAAATTAACCAAAGATATATTGAGAGAATAAAGTTAGCTAATGATATGAATAATGCAACATATTTACTGCTTTGATATTTACTATTTGATGATTTCGTAAATAAAATAAATAGAGCACCAATTGTTGGTAATATTATTAAAGATGAAATGATTGGAAAGTCCATTATACTAAAATTAATAAAGTTAGTAAAACTGAGAAACCAAGAAGCATTATAAATGCATATTGGTAGATATATCCACTTTGAAATTTAACAGCTCTAGCTGAAAAATTTTTTATCACTTTAGATATTCCATCAGGTCCAAATCTATCAATAACTGACCCATCAATTTGTTTCCATAAAAATTTTCCAATTCTTTTTGACGGATTTACAAAAATAAAGTCATAAAGTTCATCGAAATACCATTTCTTTTGTAAAAAAATATAAAGTGGTTTATTTATTTTAACAATTTCATTTACGACAGACAAATTTCTTACAAATAGATAAAATGATAATGGTATTGATATGACAACTAAAGATGGTGTTAAAAATAAAAACCAATTAGGTGGATGATCTGTACTTAATGGTTCAAGAAATTTAATTGAACTATTCCAAAATGCATAAGATAATTCTTTCCCAATAAATAGATCTTTAAATAGCATACCAGCAAAAATTGCACCAATTGCAAGAACAATAAGTGGTATAAGCATTGTTGGTGGTGACTCATGCATACTATCAATATTTATTTCTGAATTATTATAAGTGCCATGAAAAGTTTTAAAAATAAGTCTCCATGAATATATTGATGTTAAAAAAGCTGTAAAAATTCCAATGTAGGCTGCATACATTCCAACATTGTTTCCACTTAAATATGCAAACTCAATAATTGCATCTTTTGAGTAAAATCCTGATAACAAAGGAAATCCAGTGAGCGCTAGGGTTCCAATTATCATTAAACTATATGTGTAAGGTAGTTTTTTCCAGACACCTCCCATTAAATTAATATTTTGCTCATCTTTAAACGAATGAATTACAGAACCAGAGCCTAAAAATAAAAGTGCTTTAAAAAAAGCATGAGTGAATAAATGAAACATTGCAACATTATATGCCCCAACACCTGCCGCAAAAAACATATACCCTAATTGACTGCAAGTTGAATATGCAATAATTTTTTTAATATCTGTTTGAACTAAAGCAACACTCGCAGCAAAAATTGCTGTTACCATTCCAATAATTGTTACAACAGATAAAGCTAATTCAGAGTATTCATAAATTGGTGAACATCTTACAACCAAAAATACTCCAGCTGTTACCATCGTTGCAGCATGAATAAGTGCTGATACGGGTGTAGGACCTTCCATTGCATCTGGTAGCCATGTATGAAGTAAAAATTGTGCAGATTTACCCATTGCACCAACGAATAAAAGTAAACAAATTAAGTCTACAGAATTGATATTAAAACCAAGAAAATTTAATTTCTTATCTAATATATTTGGGATTTGTTGAAAAACTTCATTGTAGTTAACTGTACCAAATAAATAAAAAATTAAAAAAATACCTAAAGCAAATCCAAAATCCCCAACTCGGTTTACGATAAATGCCTTAATCGCCGCTTTATTTGCACTTTCTTTTTTAAACCAGAATCCGATTAAAAAGTATGAACATAATCCAACACCTTCCCAGCCAAAAAACAATTGTATAAAATTATCAGATGTAACAAGAGTTAACATTGCAAATGTGAATAATGATAAATAAGACATGAAACGTGACTTATGTGGATCATGAGACATGTAGCCAATTGAATATATATGGACTATAGCCGAGACCAATGTAACAACGACAAGCATAACTGCAGAAAGTGGATCAATATTTACTGACCAATTTACATTAAGACTTCCTGAATTTATCCACGTAGCAATAATTAAGTTTTCTGAGTATCCTGTGGCTATAACGTTATACAAAACGATGATTGATAAAAAAGCTGATATGGAAACAAACAAACTTGTAACTAATTGAGATGCTTTATCTCCAATTAATTTTCCGAAAAATCCAGATATTATTGATGCGGCGAGTGGTAAAAATAAAATATAATATCCCATTTCATCCTTTTAAACTGTCAATCTCTTCAACTCTAATTGTTCCAGAATTCCTATAATAAATAACTATAATTGCTAATCCTATGGCAGCCTCAGCTGCAGCTACTGTTAATATAAATAGTGTAAAAACCATAAGAATAACAATAACGTTTTTTCTATTTAAAAAAATACCTACCACCCCTATTGTAAATATAATTGCAGCAAGAGTTAAATAATGACCAAGACCAATACTAAGCATCTATTTTAACTCCCTTTTTTGTTTCTACATCTATCAATTCAACACCCTCGTTTCTTTCTCTGGAAATTTGTCTTAAATAGCTTTGAGTTTTTACACCAGATCTTTTTCTAAAAGTGAGGACAATTGCTCCAATCATAGCAACTAAAAGAACCATTCCTGATAATTGAAATAAGTGCACGTAATCAGTGTAAATAACATTACCTAATGACTGGGTATTTGTTAAATTTAAATTCAGATTAATATTAATAGAATCTTGAAGTTCAGCTTTGTACTTCCATCCACCAATGACAATCAGTAATTCTGAAAAAATTACTAAACTTACTAAGAGACCTATAGGTATATGAGAGCTGCTATTGCTTGCAACAAACCATTCATTTTTCTGCTGAGCAACATTCAACATCATTACTACAAAAAGAAATAACACCGCAACAGCTCCCACATAAACAATTAACATTATCATTCCCAAAAATTCTGCTCCTATCATAATAAAAAGACATGATATGCTTATGAAATCTAAAATTAAAAAAAAAACTGAGTGAACAGTATTTCTTGAGGCTGTTACCATTATTGCAGAGACAATTGCAATAAATGAAAAAATATAAAAAACAACTGCGTGTGCTATCATTTAGTTATCGATGAGAACTGTCAGCATTAATATTTGCTGCCAAAATACTTTCCCATCTGTCTCCATTTTCTAATAACTTTTCTTTGTTATAATAAAGTTCTTCTCTTGTTTCTGTGGCAAATTCAAAATTTGGTCCTTGCACTATAGCGTCTACAGGGCAAGATTGTTCACACAATCCACAATATATACATTTAAGCATATCAATATCATATCTGGTCGTTTTACGACTACCATCTGATCTTTCCTGCGATTCAATAGTAATTGCTTGTGCTGGGCAAACTGCTTCACATAATTTACACGCTATACATCTTTCTTCTCCATTCGGATATCTTCTTAAAGCATGCTCACCTCTGGCTCGTGGGCTAACAGAACCTTTTTCAAATGGATAATTTATTGTTTTTTTTTGTCTAAAAGACTCTTTTATTGCTATTAATAATCCAGTTACGAAATCAATCATTAATATTGTTTTAAAAAATCTTTTTATTTTCATTTTAATTTCCTGGTAATAGATCAAAATACATTAAATATCCCGCTGTTAATACCACCCAAGTTAAAGATAAAGGCAAGAAAACTTTCCAACCAAGTCTCATTAATTGATCATATCTATATCTTGGAACAATTGCTTTTACTAAAGCGAACAAGATAAATAATAACAAAATTTTAAGTATTAACCACATTGGTGATGGGATAACATTAAATGGAAATATATTTATAGGTGACAACCATCCACCTAAGAATAAGATAGATCCTAATGCACACATTAATAGAATATTAGCGTATTCACCTAACCAGAACATTGCATACATCATTCCAGAATATTCAGTTTGATACCCTGCAACAAGTTCTGCTTCGGCTTCCGGTAAATCAAAAGGTGGTCTATTTGTTTCAGCTAATGCTGAGATAAAAAATATAACAAACATTGGAAATAGTGGAATTATATACCAAACATTTTCCTGTGCTTTTACAATGTCAGATAAATTTAACGATCCTACACACAATAGTACATTGATAATTATTATTCCGATTGATACTTCATAAGAAACCATTTGAGCAGCAGATCTTATTGCTCCTAGAAATGGATACTTTGAATTAGATGCCCATCCTCCCATTATAATTCCATAAACTCCTAAGGATGATACGGCAAATAAATAGAGTATTCCTACATTAATATCCGCAAGAACAAAATCTTCACTAAAAGGTATTACAGCCCATGATATTAAGGCAAGTGTCATTGTTATAATTGGGGCTAAAATAAAAATAACTTTGTTTGAGCTAGCAGGAATTATAATTTCTTTGAAAATATATTTTAAAGCATCAGCTAAAGATTGTAGTAAACCAAATGGTCCAACAACATTTGGACCTCTTCTTTTTTGTACAAACGCCCAAACTCGTCTATCTAACCAAACTATCATTGCAACAGAAACTAAAACAGGCACAAGTAACATTAAAATTTTAAGAACTTCTGAAAAAAGAATTGAAGCGTACTCTGGCATTATCCCTCAGTCCCTGTTTTTTTAAAATTTGTTCTTAAACTTTTACACTCACCCATTGTTTTTGATGCCCGAGCGATAACATTAGAATGGTAATAATCAATGTTATCTATAAGAATTTTTTCATCCAAAAATTCATAATTTGGAGTTTGAAATTTTTTATTTGAAGGGTTTATTTTTAAAAAGTTTAACATTGCATTATCTAAATCCTCTTTTTTCTCATAAAGTTTTTTTCTTTTGATAGATGATGCTAATTCATTAACTATTATCCAATCTTCTTTTGCATCTCCTGGGGGATAAGAAGATTTATATGATTTCTGTATTTTTCCCTCTAAATTAGCAAAGTACCCATCTTGTTCTGTAAAAGCTGCAGCTGGTAATATTATATCCGCTAAAGAAGCGCCTTTATCTCCATGACTTCCTATATAAATAATAAATTCGTTTTTCTTTTGAAATTTCAAATTGTCTTGACCAAATAAAAAAAGCACTTCTATTTCATTGTTATGAATTTTTTTAAGTGTTTGATTAGATCCATCGTTAGAGCTTAGAACATTTAAATAATATGACCCAACTGTAGAGGCATTATTTGATAGGATATTTAATGCATTCCATTCCTTATTAATTTTATTTTTGCTTTGAAGATATTTTTTTAACTCTTCAAATATATAAATAGATGAATTCAGTTTTAATGCTGATTGACCAATTATAAAAATAGGCTTTTTTGAATTATAAATCTCTTCAGAAATTTTGTGAGTATGATTTACTATATCTTTAATTGTTTTTGTTGAGTTTTCTAAAATTTTATAAGGATAGGTTAAATCACCAACATCTCCTAAAGAATAAATTTGTGTTTTATTTTTAATATAATTCTTCCTGATCCTAGAATTAAGTATTGTTGCTTCAAATCTTGGATTTGCACCCACTAAAATAATTAAATCAGAATCTTCGATTCCTTCAATTTTAGAGTTAAATATAAAGTTTTCTCTTTCTGATGTATTTACATAAAAATTATCGGATCTTGAATCTAGATTTTCTGACCTTATTGTTTTTTCAAAGAAATCTTTTAATGCAAACATTGTTTCCATATTTGTCATATCGCCTGTCAAAGCTGCGATTTTATCAGATTGAGTTTCAGAAATTTTTTCAAAAATTTTTGTATAAGCCTCTTTCCATGAAATTTTTTCAAATTTTTTATTTCTCTTTATATAAGGTGTATCTAACCGTTGATTTTTTAGACCATCACATGCATATCTAGTTTTATCAGAAATCCATTCTTCATTTATTTCCTCATTTATCCTAGGTAATACTCTTTTTACTTCCCAGCCATAAGTGTCAACTCTTATATTTGAGC
>LUMH01000378.1_pt1 | contig 12978 bp, 12 predicted proteins | sample 730001 | NCBI WGS metagenome assembly LUMH01 (sample SAMN03860268, study PRJNA289734) | marine metagenome | biome: seawater column; feature: ocean; material: water; isolation source: Red Sea water column Station 34 - depth 25m | place: Saudi Arabia: Red Sea | collected 2011-10-15 | depth 25 m
ATATTATCTTCACCAAAATAATCAATCAAGGTATTTATATCACCAGATCTGTTTCTACCAAATTTAAAATCTTTACCAACAACAATTCTTTTTATACCAAGGTTTTCATCCAGGAACTTACAAAAATCTACAGATGATATTTCATTGAATTGTTCAAAATTTAAATAAATTAAATTTTTTGGACTAAATGTTTCAAAGATTTCACTTCTCTCTTTTTTGGAAACTAAAGGTTTAAGAGAATCATTGAAGTAAATCTTCGGTAACACATTAAATGTAACAATATCGAATTGTTTATTTAAATCTCTTGTTTTTTTGAATAACTCTTGGTGTGCTAAGTGAACTCCATCAAAGGCACCGATGCAAACAATTTCAGAATTATCATTAATTTTTTCTGTTGTATCTAATTTTTTGTAAATTTTCATATTAAAACTTTTTCTGGTTTGAACTTATTTTCATTGTATGGTTCATAAATGGCAACAATTGAATTTTTATTTTCCATTATATGTGGACCATCAGATCCAAATAATGAACTTTTCAGAAAATTTCCATTTTTAATATCTTTTAAAACATCATCCTGAACTGAAATAATTGGTATATCAAACAAAATTCTCCAATCTAATGGTTCAGGTGTATTTGTTCTCTCTAACTGTTCAATGTTTTTAATAACATTTGAATTTTTTTTACTTAAATTTCCAATTTCAATTCTATTAATTGAAGATACTACCGCTTTCGTTCCAAGTGATTTAGCTAAGTCTACAATTAATGATCTGATGTAGGTTCCCTTACTAACTGTCGCTATAAATTTTGCTTTATTTCCCTCGTAACTAATTAATTTAAAATTATTTACTGCTACATCTCTTATTGGTAACTCTACTTCTTTTTCTTGTCGTGCATACTTATAAAGTCGTTTACCTTTTACTTTTACTGCAGAATAAATTGGTGGTACCTGTTTAATATTGCCTGTAAGTCCTGAAATACCTTTATCCAATTCTTCTAATTTACTTTCCAAATTTATAGACTCAATTTCTACTAACTCGGAATCAGTATCGTTGGTAATTGATTCAAACCCAAACAAAGCCTCAAATTCATAGGTCTTATGAGTGTTGTCAATGTAATCAAATAATTTTGTATATTTATTTGTTGCGATCAACATTAATCCCTCCGCGCTTGGATCTAATGTTCCGGAATGTCCAACCTTCTGAAATTTATATTTTTTTTTAAAAAATGTACAAAGATCTTGAGATGTCCAGCTATTAGGTTTATAAAGTAAATAAAAGTCAGATTGATTTTCTAATTTCATGTTCAATTTTTTCAAGAATAAATTCAGGTGATTGGTTACTAGAAAAACCACTGGCAGCTACATGTCCCCCTCCACCAAAAATAGAAGCAATTTTTTGGACATCGATATCGCCTCTTGATCTTAGACTTCCCTTAAATGAACCATCTTCTTGCTCTTTTAGAAGCAAAGCAACTGTTGATTCCTTAACGAGTCTTACAACATCAATAAGAAAATCAGTTTCTTCTGGTTCTACTTGAAAATCTTTATAGTCATTTTGAAATACAATTGAATGTGCAAATTGTAAGTCTTCATTTAGGACTATTCTTTCGATTATCTTGCTTTGAAGAGTTAATGCGTTGAACTCTATTGATCCATATATATTTTCACTTATTTTAGAAAGATTAGCTCCGTTGCTTAATAGCTCGGCAGCAATACTAAATACTTCAGAAGTGGTGTTTGAGTACTGAAAACGACCCGTATCAGTAATTAAACCTGTGAGTAGACAGTTTGACATTTCTTCATTAATTTCAATATTTTCATCTTTAAATTGTCTAAACAATACTTGTGTTGTACTCGCTGCATGAGGATCAATAATCTGTACATCGCCAAAAGATGGATCAACATGATGATCAATAACAACGATATTCTCTGCTTCCAATACAACTTCTTCGTATTTACCAAGCCTTGATGAATTTCCACAATCAAATACAAATACGGTGTTGTATTTTTCTTTTAAGTCATCGGAAATTAAATGATAAGGTAGGTGGTTAAGATTAGATGGTAATTTAGTTGTTATATCGAAATCAACATCAGAAATTATATTTTGTGAATCTAAAAATAATTTTAGGGCAAAAGCAGACCCTAAAGCATCCCCATCTGGATTAACATGACCAGTTATAAAAATTGGACCATTCTCAACATAATCAATTAATTTAGTTTTCATTTATTGTTCCAATAATCTTATTTATTCTATCAATATCATCAAATGAATTATCTAGTTCAAATGTAATTGAAGGGACATATTTAGTTTTCATTTCCTTTGAAAGTACTTTTTGGATTTTTTGTTTGCTTCTTGCAAGAGAACTAACCAGTGATGATTTATTATTTTCAATTGAAGATACAAGTACGGTGGTTTTTTTTAGATCTGGTGAGGTTGAAACATACGTCACAGTCGCTTTATTAAGAACTGGATCAGAACTATTTAAAAGACAATCAGAAACAATTTGTTGAATCACTGGGTTGATTCTGTTTATTCTTCCGCCTCTTAAGTTCTTATCCATAAGATTTAGACAGCAACTTCTCCCAAGATTTCAATAACATCACCTTGTTTGATATCTTTATAATCAGATAAACCAATACCGCACTCAAGACCTTCATTTACACTTTCTACATCATCTTTAAATCTTCTCAAAGATACGATACTTCCTTCGTATATTACAACCCCATCTCTTAGTAATCTAGCTTTTGCACCTAGCTCAACTCTACCCTCTGAAACTACTGAACCAGCTACAACACCAACTTTTGGAGCTTTAAATGTTGTTTGAACATCTACCATACCGATTACAGCCTCCTCGGTCCTTAATGTTAACTCTCCAATTACAGCCTCACTTATGTCATCTATTAGTTCATAAATTATGTTGTATGTTCTTATATCAATACCTTTACTTTGGCCCATATTTCTAGCTTGACTATCGGGTCTTACATTAAAGCCTACGATCATTGAACTTGTTGCGCTTGCTAGATCAACGTCTGATAATACAATACCCCCAACAGCTGCGTGAACAATCTGAATACTGACATCACCATCAGAAAGTTTTAAGAGACTGTCTTTTATTGCCTCAACAGAACCATTTGTATCAGCTTTAACAATTATATTTATAGTATTTAACTCACCTTCTTGAAGTAATTGCATCATCTCTGATACACGAGATTCAACTGTGTAAGCATTGTCATCAAACTGTTTTAATTTGTTTTGATTTTCTTCAGCTTTATTTTTTGCAGTTTTTTGATTCTTTGCAGAGACAAACTGATCTCCAGCGATAGGAGAGGTATCCCAACCAATAATATCAGCAGGTGAGCCGGGGGTAACTGATTTTAATGTATCTCCATTATGATCAAACAAAGACTTTACTCTACAAAACGCCCCTCCAGCATAGATAAAATCACCAGCTTTAAGAGTCCCTCTTTTTACAATTGCAGTAGCAACGTTACCTTTGCCAACCTCCATCCTAGATTCTATGATGAAACCAGATGGATCAGCTTTGTAATTACTTTTTAATTCTTCAATCTCAGCAACCAAATTTAGCGTTTCTAATAAATCATCAATACCGTCACCGGTTGATGCGGAAATCTCAACGACAGGAATATCGCCGCCTAAATCTTCAGATACTACTTCGTATTTTGTGAGATCAGCTTTAACTAAAGTTGGGTTTGCTTCGGGTAAATCACATTTATTAATTGCTACAACCATTGGTACATCCGCAGCTTTTGTGTGGTTTATTGCTTCTATAGTTTGAGGCATTATTCCATCATCTGCTGCAACAACAAGTATTACTATATCTGTAACATCTGCTCCCCTAGCTCTCATTTGGGTAAAAGCTTCATGTCCTGGAGTGTCTATAAAAGTTACACTCCCTGATTCATTTGTTACATTATATGCACCAACATGTTGTGTGATTCCTCCAGCTTCACCAGAAGCAACTTTTTCTTTTCTTATGTAATCCAACAAACTTGTTTTTCCATGATCTACATGACCCATAACTGTTATGATTGCCGGTCGAGTTTCCAATAAATCAGGCTCATCTTCAAATTTCTCAGATTCAATTATGTCTGATCTTTTTACTTCTACTTTTTCTACAAATTCTGGAATTGCATTATATTTTTCAAAAAGTTTTTCAATTTCATCATTACTCAAGTTTGATGTAAGTGACTGCATTATACCTAATGACATTAAGTCACCGACAACTGAGGTCGCATCAAGATCAAATATTGTTGCTATTTCCTCTGGAGTAGATCCTTCTGTGACTTCAATAATATTTATATCTACATTGTCAGCTTCATCATTTGTTTCATCTTCGTCACTATCTTTTTCTTCTTCTTCAGGAGTAGCTTCTTCCTCAGTTTCAACAATATTTTCTTCTTCAATATTTTCTTCAGAGGAATCTTCTGAAATAGCAAGTTTTAATAATTCTTCATCTTCTGGTGTTAATCCTGAAGATGCTGTTTTAACTTCAAAGCCTAATTCTTTTGCTTTATGAAGAACGTCAGCAGATGCAATATCAAGTTCTTTAGCTATTTGGTGAATACGTTTTTTTGCCATTTAATCTATTCTTCTTCTTTTGTAGGCTCTTCCTCCTCAGGAGGTGAATCTCCTAAACCTTCAATATCGATTTTGTATCCAGTTAATTTAGCAGCGAGACGTGCATTTTGTCCTTCTTTACCAATTGCAAGTGAAAGTTGACTGTCTTTAACGATTACTTTTGCTGATTTTGTATCCTCGTCCAGAATTACTTCGTCGATGTCAGCTGGGCCAAGTGCTTCAATTATGAATCTTACTTTATCTTCTCTCCACTCAACTACGTCTAATTTTTCACCTTTAAGTTCATTAACTATTTGCCTTACTCTTGAACCACGTGAACCAACACATGCTCCTTTGGGGTCAACATTTGGATCGTTAGAGAATACTGCGATCTTTGTTCTACTTCCAGCTTCTCTAGCTATAGCTCGTAACTCAACAGTTCCATCAGTTAATTCTGGAACTTCTAATTCCAACATTCTTTGTACAAATTCTGCCCTGTTTCTACTGACAACAATAGGTATACCTTTTGACTCAGTTCTTATCTCTGTAATTAATGCTTTTATTCGATTTCCTCTTTCAAGACGTTCAAAAGGTATTCGTTCACTAGATGGTATTACAGCTTCTGCGTCTTGTAAGTCAATTATTGTCTGGTTAAACCTTGGATCAAATTGAGTAACAATACCAGTAATTAACTCACCCTCTCTACCAATATAAGCGTCAAGTACAGTAGCTCTTTTTGCATCTCTTACTTTTGTTGACATCATTTGTTTGAATGATTGAGCAGCTATTCTTCCAAAGTCTGAATCACTAATATCAGGTTCCCATTCTTTAATTACATTTCCATCAACATCAAGCTCTTGAGCATAAACAGTTATTTCACCACTATCAGGATCTAACGTAACTCTTGCTTCTTCTGCAGCTCCAGGAATTCTCATATAAGCTGACCTGAAGGCTGATACTAAAGCTTCATACATACTATCTACATCAACACCTTTATCTAAAGCAAGAGATTCTATAGCTTGCTTAATGTCACTTCCTAATTTCATAGTTACCTCAATTTTTTACTTTTTGCCTAAATTTGTTAAATCTAATATTTGCTTTCTTAATATTTTCGTATTCAAAATTATAAGTCAGTCCATCATTCAAAATCTCTACATCTTTTTCGTTTATATTCACTAAGTTTCCAATGAATGTGTATTCTCCATTCTTTGGATTAATGAGATTAATTTTTATTTCTTCATTTAGAGCTAGTTCATAATGTCTTTTTGTTTTTAATGAACGTTCAACACCTGGACTGGAGAGGATTAATTCATACGTACCTTTTTCAAGCCCTGTGTCTTCAAGTAGTCTTTGTATTTGATAATTGAGTCTTTCAAAGGTACTCAATTCCTGGTCTTCATGTGAAAAGATAAATATCTCGACTTTAGAAATAGATTCGTTGCCTGCAATGTTTAAATCATATAATTCAAGATTTTCCGTTTCCAAATATGTTGAAATAGCATGGGAGATGTCATTTTTGATAACCACTTGATCACCTCCATTCATAAAAAAAGTGGGCTTTGAACCCACTATTTTGTAGTTAAGTTGTTAATTTAATATTAACGTAAATCTGATTTAAGATAAAGAATTTTTAATAAGCTTTAGAAAATATAGCAAAATTACCATCTTCAGAATCTGAATTAACTGCTTTTTCTGAATCAGTATTTTCTAAAGGGTAACATCTAAGGGTTGCGCTAGTCTCCTCCTTAATTTTTAACTCATCTTCCTTACTTTCCTTCCAAAAACACGATACAAAACCTTTTTTACTGTTTAATACTTCAATTAATTCGCTGAAAGATTCAACATGTGTCGTATTTTCTTTAAGAGTATTTTCAGAATTTTTATATAAGTTATCTTGAATTTCATTAAGAAGTTTTTTTATAGTATTTTGAACATCATCCATAGGGTATGAATTTTTGGATTCATCATCTCTTCTTGAAACAAGAATTGAATTTTTTTCGATATCTTTAGGTCCTACCTCAACTCTCAATGGAACACCTTTCTGCTCCCACTCATTAAATTTAAATCCTGGTGAAACTTCTGATCTATCATCAATGATTACTCTAAATTCACTAAGGGAGTCGTTTAATTGATTTACTACTGTCATTACTGAATCTTTATCTTTATCATTTGGGATTATCGGAACGATGACTATTTGATGAGGAGCTAATTTAGGTGGAAGTTTTAAACCTTTATCATCTCCATGAGCCATGATTATCATACCTACCAATCTTGTGCTCACTCCCCAACTGGTTTGATACGGATGTTGTAATTCATTCTTTTCATCAGAAAATGTAATATCAAAGGCTTTTGAAAAATTCTGTCCTAATTCATGAGAGGTCCCTGCTTGAAGTGCTTTCATGTCATTCATCATTGCTTCAATTGAATAAGTTGTTGTAGCACCTGCAAATTTTTCAATATCTGACTTGGTCCCTTTTATAACGGATACTGCTGCTGCTTGTTTTGCAAACTCTTCATATATATCTAACATTTTTAACGCTTCTTCTTTAGCTTCATCAATTGTTGCATGAGCAGTGTGGCCCTCTTGCCAAAGAAATTCTGATGTCCTTAAAAATAGTCTTGTTCTCATTTCCCATCTGACTACATTTGACCATTGATTTATAAGCATTGGAAGATCTCTATGGCTTGATATCCACTTTGCGAACATATGATTTATTATCGTCTCAGAAGTAGGTCTAACAATTAATGGTTCTTCTAATTCTTTACCACCTGCATGTGTAACAGTTGCTAACTCTGGAGAAAAACCTTCAACATGTTCGGCTTCTTTTTCTATAAATGATTTTGGTATAAACATTGGAAAATAGGCATTTTTATGACCTGTCTCTTTAAATCTTTTATCTAAGTAAGACTGTATATTTTCCCATATCGCATAGCCATAAGGTTTAATAACCATAGTTCCTTTTACAGGTGAATAATCGGCAAGATCAGCTAGTTGTACAATTTCGGTATACCATTGATTAAAATCTTCAGACTTTATATCACCTTGAGAGTTTAATAAATCTTCAACATCTTTTTGAGCTAGTTCTGCTGCATTATCATCTGCAGCTGCCAATCTAGATTCGATTCCTTCTTCTACAATCAATCTCGCTTCATCTAGTAGAGAAGTAACCATGTCTTTTTCATTTACAACTCTTACAACCTCACCACGTATAAACAAATGGCCCTTATTTTTTCCTGCAGCAATACCAATATCTGCTGATCTAGCCTCTCCGGGTCCATTAACTACGCAACCCATAACAGCAACCTGAAGGGGTATGTCTTCTTTATTCAATGCCTCTTGTGCTTCTTCAGCAACTTTAATAACATCAACTTCTGCCCTGCCGCAGCTTGGACATGCAATCAAATCAAGAGAATTTCTCTCTCTGAGTCCTAAATATTCGAGTAACTGTCTACCACTTTTGGCTTCTTCTATTGGGTCGGCGGTTAATGAATACCTTATTGTATCTCCAATACCTTCATTTAATAATGTTGATATACCCGCCGTTGATTTTATAAGTCCTCCTGGAAGTGGGCCAGCTTCAGTTACCCCTAAATGTAAAGGGTACTCAACTTTCTCTGCAAGCAATCTGTATGACTCAATCATTAGTGGTACATTTGAATGTTTTACAGAAATCTTTATATTAAAAAAATCAACATCCTCAAGGTACTTTAATTCTGTCATAGCTGACTCAACCAAAGCTTCAGGAGTAGCGTCTCCATATTTCTCAAGCAAATCTTTATCAAGTGATCCACCATTTACCCCAATTCGTATTGGGATATTTGCACTTAATGCTGCTTTAGCTACTTCTTTAATCTGCGATTCTTTTCTAATGTTTCCAGGATTTAGTCTTAGCCCGTCTACACCTGCATCAATTGCAGCAAGTGCTAACTTATACTGAAAATGTATGTCAGCAATAATAGGGACTGGGCTTCTTTGGGTAATCTCAACAAGCCCTTCAGCAGCTTCAACCTCATTGCACGTAACTCTGACAATGTCAGCTCCATTTGAAGCAATTTCATAAATCTGTGCAAGTGTCCCGTCTACATCTCTAGTCTTGGTAGTTGTCATCGACTGCACTGATATAGGGAAATTAGAACCAATTCCAACTTTACCAACTTGAATTTGAGAAGTTTTTCTTCTGTTGAACATCATAAGTTAATTGGTTGTGTTATATCTAAATAAAATGCAGTTATCCCAATAAATACAAATACAACAATTACAACAGCTGCAACAGGGTAAAGTTTTTTATCTGATATTTTTTTCCCTGTTACTCCCTCTATCAAAGATAGCAAAACACGACCTCCATCTAAAGGTATTAAGGGAATTGCATTAAAAACGGCGAGAAAAACATTAACAAAAGCAAGTAAGCTGAAAAGATTTATATATCCATTATCAGCAATTTGACTTCCAGCCTGGGCAAGGCCTATTGGACTCAATGGTCTAGCTTCGTCTGGAACAATTTCTCCAGAGTAAGTACCCAATAGTGTTCTTATATTTTCTGGACTAAGTAAAGTAAATATTCCATCTACCGCAGCGATAGTCATTTCAATTTCTAAAGTAGTAGTAAATAATGCTGCATCTAAAATTCCAACATCTGTTTGTTGTATTACTGGTGAGACACCAAGATAACCAATTTCTGAACCATTGATGTTACGCGTTTCTAAAATTGCAGAAGTTAGGTAAACACTGTTTCCCCGAAGATATTTAATACTGACTTCTTGACCCGGATTAACTTCTATAATCGAAACTAATTGATCCCAAGTCTCAACATCTTGACCATTAAATTGAATAATTGTATCTCCAGGTCTTAGACCAGCTGATTGTGATGGAGAACTGTCTTGTTGATTGATTGAATCCCCTATCGTCTCAATATTCAAGGTTGGCTGTGTAACTCCACTTGTAATAAAGATTGCAAATATCATAATCCAGGCTGTTAAAAAATTAACAATTATCCCTGCAGAGGCAATAAAAAGTTTTGTAGTCCATTTTGAAGTATGAAACAATTCACTATCTTCATATCCTTCAACTTGCTCAGACTCGTCCATACCGGGTATCTTTACATATCCCCCGAATGGGATCCCTTTTAAACCATATTCTGTTCCATTTCGTTTAAAAGAAAATATTTTCGGGCCAAAACCAACAAAAAACTCAGATACAGCGACTTTAGAATATCTAGCAGCAAAATAATGTCCTGCTTCATGCATTACCACAAAAAAGGTAAGCATTAGTATAGTCAATATCCCATTCATATACTTATTATCTCACCTAGAGATTTAAATAAAAAAATTGTAAAACAATTAAAAGATAAGGAAAACTAATTAAATAGGAATCAATTCTATCAAGTAAACCTCCATGACCAGGAAATATAGTGCCAGAATCTTTAACATCAATTGATCGCTTAATCTTTGACATAAATAAATCACCAACAACTCCTAAAGAGATAAATAGGATTGAAACTAAAAATGATGAAAGATAACTTGTATCAAGATTAATTGCAATATTAAAGCTCATAAACAAAGTTCCAATTAAAAGACCAGCTAAAAATCCTTCCACAGTTTTATTTGGTGATATATTTTCAGCAAGTTTTCTAGAACCAAACCTTTTACCAATCTCATAAGCAAAAATATCAGATATTGCAATTGCAATTATTGACAGGTAAACAAAGATTAATTCTTGAGATTTTAAAAGCCACCCTATTGATGCAATCCCTATTGAAAACCATGAATGAAAAACCATAGCGCTTCCAAACTTTTCATAAATTGAAAAATTTGTATAAAAACCTAAATAAATTATCAATCCAAGTGGAAATATAAAATATGGAATAAATATGTTTGATAATTCATAAAAATAAACAACTAATAATGGTGCAAGTGCTGAAAATAAAAGTAAAGGATACGGTATAAAAATACTATATTCAAAAAGGTCAAACCATTCTTTAGCAGCAATGAAAGCGACTAATACAAACAAGATAAAAGCACTTAGCTTAGATATAAAAAACAAGGATAGAATTGCAAATAATATTAAACCTGTAATGATTCGCTGATTTTTGTTTTCATCATTACTAGGCTCGACACTAGATACCTCATTATCTACTGGCAGTTCAACAACACCTGGCCAAAATGTTCCTTCTTCATCTGAAGAAAAAAAGAATTTAAACTTCGAGTAACTCATTTTCTTTTATTTTGTAAAGTTCATCAATTTTCTGGACAAACTTATCTGTTAGGTCTTGTATCTGAGCTTCATATCTTTTCAAATCATCAGCTGGTAAATCATCTTTTAACTTTGAAAGCTGGTCAATTCCTGTTCTTCTATGTGATCTAATGGAAACTTTTGTATCCTCTGCAGCCTTTGAAGCTACTTTAGTTAATTCTTTCCTTCTTTCCTCAGACAAAGCAGGTATAGGAATCCTTATAATATCTCCATCAGTTGCAGGATTTAATCCTATATCTGCATTTTGAATAGCTTTCTCAATCTCTTCAAATGAGTTTTTATCGAATGGTTGTACTACAAGCAGTCTAGGGTCGGGGACGCTTACAGATGCTAGTTGTTGAAGAGGTGTTTTTACACCATAATACTCAACCTGTATGCCAGTAACTAAACTTGGATTAGCCCTTCCAGTTCTAATTTTTCCAAACTCATCAATAAGATGCTCAATGGAGATGCCCATCTCTAGCTCAACTTCTGAAATGATATTATCTGCCATAATTACGAAATGATTGTACCCATTTTTTCACCCTGTAAGACTTTAAAAATATTTCCATCCTTTGTGCCATCAAAGACTCTTATAGGCATGTTATTTTCCTCACATAATGTTATTGCAGTTAAGTCCATTACTGAAAGTTTATTATCTAATACTTCTTTGTAAGTAAGTTGCTCATAAAGTTCAGCAGAAGAGTTCTTTTCAGGATCTTCACTATAAACGCCATCAACTCGAGTTGATTTAAGAACTATTTCAGCTTCAATTTCTGCTGCTCTCAAAGATGCGGCTGTGTCAGTTGTAAAATAAGGATTACCTGTACCAGCTGCAAAAATAACAACCCTACCCTTTTCAAGGTGTCTAATTGCTCGCAATCTTATGTATGGCTCTGCAACAGAAGTCATTGTAATTGCAGATTGAACTCTTGTATTTGTTCCATTTTTATCTAGTGCATCCTTAAGGGCAATTGCGTTAATTACAGTAGCAAGCATACCCATATAATCAGCATTTGCTTGAGCCATGTTTTTCGCAGATTCGCTTACTCCTCTAAAAAAGTTTCCTCCGCCTACAACAATTCCAATTTGGACACCTGATTCACTAGCCTTTGAAATTTCATCAGCAATTCTAGTTAGAGTATTAGATTCAATACCAAAATTAGTATCTTGATCTGCAAATGATTCTCCAGAAAGTTTAAGTAAAACTCTGGACATGTTTTATTTGCCTACCTCTAGATGAGAAAATTTCTTAATGTAAATTCTTTCACCTAATTTACCTGACATTTCTTCAATCATTACCCCAACTTTTCCTTCATAAATTTCAGGGTTTACAAATATTTGTTCATTTAAAACAGTGTCACTGTAGAAGGAAGAAATTTTACCTTCTACTATTTTTTCCATAACTTCTTTTGGCTTACCCTCATTTTCAGATTGTTTTAAAATAATTTCTTTTTCTTCGTTAATTTTATCTTCTGGAACATCTTCTATATTTAGATAACCAGGTCTCATTGCTGCAACATGCATTGCAATTTGTTTTGCAATATCTTTAAACTCTGGTGACTTAGCAACAAAATCTGTTTCACAAGCCAATTCAACTAAAACTCCAGCTACTGCTCTGTCTTGTTGAAAATGAATGTATTCACCAATTGTGCCTTGATTTGCTTCTCTATCAGATCTTTTTTTAGAATCAGCTAAGCCTTTTTCTCTCAGATACTTTACAGCAGCATCAAAATCGCCGTTTGTTTCTTTTAGCGCCTCTTTAGCATCCATCATGCCAGCACCTGTCATATCTCTAAGCTTTTTTACGTCTGAAGCTGAAATACTCATTCTTGATTTTCTCCGTTTTCTACTTCTTTTCTTTTTCCTAGACCTTTCAAGCATCCATCAGCTATTGCAGTTGCAACAACTTCAATAGACCTTATTGCATCGTCATTACCCGGTATAACAAAATCAACATTTTCAGGATCTACATTAGAATCTGCTAGACCAATAATAGGTATATCTAATTTGCTTGCTTCTGTTAATGCAGTAGTTTCATTTAGCAAATCAACAATAAAAATTGCCTCAGGCAATTTATTCATATTAACTATTCCACCTATAGATTTAGTTAATTTATCAATCTCTCTTCTGATACGTAATCTTTCAGGCTTTGGATAAGCATTTATTTCA
>LUMH01000228.1_pt1 | contig 12868 bp, 25 predicted proteins | sample 730001 | NCBI WGS metagenome assembly LUMH01 (sample SAMN03860268, study PRJNA289734) | marine metagenome | biome: seawater column; feature: ocean; material: water; isolation source: Red Sea water column Station 34 - depth 25m | place: Saudi Arabia: Red Sea | collected 2011-10-15 | depth 25 m
ATATTATGGAGTATACAAAAGAATTGGGATACCTATTGTTTTCGATTATCATCACCACAGGTTTTGTGATGGTGGACTATCAGAGAAGGAAGCTTTGGAGATGGCTATATCAACTTGGCCTAAAGATATTATACCAGTTGTCCATTATAGTGAGAGTCGTAGTAAGGAACAACTTGACGAGTCAATTAGACCTCAAGCCCATTCTGATTATGTGTACGATTATATTGATAACTATGGTCATGATATTGATATTATGATTGAGGCTAAACACAAAGAACTTGCAGTTGAAAGATATAAGGAGTTACATTTATGTTAGAAATTTCTATAATATTATTAATATCAGTTCTACCTTTGATGGTGGTTCTATTTATATTTTTAAAGGATTAAAAATGGTGTCGATAAAGATTAGTTATTTATTATTTTTTTTAGCAGTATGTATCATTGTGATATGGGGAATATTAAAATACTTTGGAGTAGGAGATGATTGAATATATTTTGTTAGGAGTTTTTGCTCCAATCATATTAAACTTAATGCATCTTGTATTAGGAGTTTGGATAACAGTGTACAGAGGAAGTGTAATAGGATTAGGATTTTCAGCAGTTGGTTTTGTAACTAAAACAATCGGTATGCTGTTTTTCACTTGGCTTGGTATAGTATATCTAAATTTAGAAGTTGGTATATATATTCCTTTACTTACATTCTTTTGGTTCTTTACCCATGTGATAGAAGGTGTTGTGATAAAACATTACATGGAACAAAACGTACCAGAATATTTACAAAAACTACAAATTAAATAAGGAGATTAAAATGGATATAATAGTTTCAATAATTGCTTTTGGTATAACCACAGCAGTTTTAGTTATAGCATTTAAGGAGATGGGTTAGATGAAGAAACCAACCTATGTAGGATTCAAACATAAAGAGTATAAGTGGAAACCTGATATTGATTATCGTAAGAACCCACACCTTTATGAAATAGGTAGAGGACAACAAGGTGTTCTGATTTGTCAACCATATAAATCAGAACTACATCCATTGTGGAGATTTAAGACACCCGAAGAAGCACAACTATCAGCTATTCAGATTATCAATAAGTTCTTTGGGTATTTAGAAGAAGGTGATTTTGTTGGAGCTGATATGGCTAAAAAATATCTACATATGGGATTTACTCGTAGTCGTAGGTATTGGAATCATAGTAGTGGTAAGAAATGGGAAAAGGTACCTGAAGAGAATATATGTCACTACTCTGGTTTACCATCTGCTAAATCATATCAATGGAAAGTTCTACCATACGATAGAACGGAAGAAAGATTCTATAAATCTAGTGAGATATTCAAAGCGTATTGGAAGATAGCTAGAGAAGATGTAAAGTATTTAGAAATGAAAAAACAATTTAAGGAGTCTAAATGTTAGAATACGAAAAGACAGCCGTTAAGTTCTTAGGAATTGTAACGTTCATCGTTGTCGTATATATTATTTATATGTTATATATGTAGTAAAAACTTACCTTAGTTATATTTATTTATAAATAACTGGAGTATACCCATGATTAAATTGAAAGATATGCTAAACGAAGAAAAGTTAGATGAAGCATTAAAGAAACTTAATGTGAAATCAAGATTTGGAGTTATAGAAATTGAACATGGTGAAGAACCAACTGCACCAGGTTACGATCCTATGTATCTCATTGATGTAAAGCTTGGTGGAAATTATGTAGCATCTATTACTATAGAGGGAGACCCAAGAAATATGCCCTACAATGCTAATGTAAAAGTTCAGACACACAAAAAGAAAATAAAGATTAAAAAGTAATAACTGGAGTATACCTATGATTAAACTGAAAGACCTTTACCCAAATCAGGCTTCTTTTATGAAAGAAGAGTCTATTAATGAGAACAGAGAAATCGATAAAGTATATGGTGATTTCGAAGTTCTATTAAGAGACTTTGAAAAAGAGTTTATTAGTCTATCAGCTCAAGCTGGAAGAGCAAACGATAATAAAGCTGATGAGAGAATTATGATAAAAACACTTAAAAAACATCTCCCCCCTCTTTACAGTATGATTCGTTCTTGGAATAGGAGTAGTAAGCGTGATTAAACTAAAAGAATTATTATCTGAAAGAATGGATAAAAACCAAGCTGGTGAGATGCTAAAACAGTTAGGTGGTAGAAAGTTTATTATGATGACTGGAGCAAAAAACTTTGCTGTAGGACCAAAGGGTGCTAGTTTTAAGATTGGTAGAAATTCTAAGAATGTTAATTTCGTAAGGATTGATTTGAAAAATGACTTATATGATATGGAATTTATTCAAATGAGAGCTGGTAAGCTAAAAGTTAAATCAAAAGAAAAGGGTGTTTATGCTGACCAACTACAAAAAATGTTTACTAAAAATACTGGTATGTATACGAGTTTATAGGAGATTGTAATGATTAAACTAAAAGAAATATTAACAGAAAGCATTCCAGATTACTTTAGAGGATACTTCGATAACATCGATGATAATATGGAAAGATTAGAAAAGAACATCAAACAACTTATAAAAGATTTAGGTAAAGATGGACTAAGAAAAGAATCTTTAGAGGTAGCCGCTTTATACAAAAAACATATTATGGAATTTAAAGTAAAGATGAAGAACTTTGAAAGGAAGTATCGTGACTAAGCTAAAGGATATATTAGAAGGTAAATATGAAGTCTATTTCGATATGGGTTCACCTGGCCTTATGTCTAAAACCGTTGATGCTAAGAATGCAAAAGAAGCTGAGAAAAAAGTTGCTAGTGGATTGAAAAAAGGAACATACAAAATTAAAAAGGTGGTAAAGGAAGATGATGTAAAAGAGGGTACTTGTGGTTACGGAGTTGATGGTAAGTTGGGTGAAGAGCCAGCAGGTCCTCATCTACTAAAGAAAAAGAAGTTACTGAAATCTAAGAAAAACGAAAGTAGAAATAAGTCTTTAGGTGAAAAGGATTTGATGAACTACTTGATGAAAAGATTTAAGTTTAACAGAAAGAAAGCTATCGATACAATGAAGAAAGCTGGATTCGATACTTCTATGTTGAAAGAATTTGATTTAGACGAAGCTTGTCAAAAAGGATATATGACACATCCTACTCGTAAGACAAAGATTATGTTTGGTAAGAGATATAGGAATTGTGTAAAGAAAGAAGGAGTCGATAGTGGTAAGAAGAGAGGATACGCTAAATGTGTACCAGCTTCTAAAGCAGCTCGTATGACAGATAAACAAAAAGCTAGTGCTACTCGTAGAAAGAGAGCAGCTCAGAATAAAGCTGGAAGGGGTGGAAAACAATCTGCTGGACAAGGTAAGAAACCAATATACGTTTCCACTAAACCAAAGAAGTAATGGGTTGGAGTAAGAAGTACAAACGAAGTATCGATTGTAATAACCCAAAAGGATTTAGTCAAAAAGCACATTGTGCTGGAAGAAAGAAGAGGGAGAATGTAATGAGTTCAAAGTTAGAAGAGTTGGTAGGTAAACCAATTACAGAAGAACAATTTGACGAAGCAGCTGGTAAGAAGGATGCTTGTTACCATAAGGTAAAAGCTCGTTATGATGTATGGCCATCAGCCTACGCTTCCGGCGCATTAGTAAAGTGTCGTAAAGTCGGTGCAGCTAATTGGGGTAAATCTAAGAAAGAAGGTATGAATGAAGCCTCTATGGAACTTAAAAAATTAGAAGATGCTATAAAGATGTTTCAGAAGAAGATTAAGAAACAAGGTAGTGTTACTAATGCTAGAGATGAAGACCATCTAAAGAATCTAATAAAGGTATATAAACAAATGGGTGGTAAAGGTGTAAAAGAAGGACTCGGTGATAGAATGGCGAAGAAACTCAAAAAGCACAAAGGTGTAAATCTAAAAAAGAAAAAGGTGAAAAGATTAAAACTCAAAGGTAGAGGAGTCTATCAAGATTATGATGGATTAAAAGAAGATGTATTCTTTGAGTCTACTACTGAAAATGGTATGACCACTAATCATATATACTATGAGATAGATGGTAAAGGTTATGGATACACATTAGAGTTTGCTAACGATTTAAACGAAGCAGAATATCAAGGTCGTAAAGTTAAGCTTGGTAAGATTATGCAGGGTGATGTAAAAAAGTTTAAGGTATATGTAAAGAACCCAAAGGGTAATGTTGTTAAGGTAAACTTTGGACAAGGTGGTGATGCTAAAGGTGGAACTATGAGAATAAGAAAGTCTAATCCTAAAGCTAGAGCTAACTTCAGAGCCAGACATAACTGTGATAATCCAGGCCCTCGTCATAAGGCAAGATATTGGTCTTGTCGCAAATGGTAAATCATCTCAAAGATAATAACTTAGGATATTGGGAACATTGGTGGAGAGCTATGAAGTTAAGTGGTGCTCTATTTATTCATGCGTTCTTACCTGATGTTCTAACCGATTACGCATCTAAGGAACTTAATGATGATTAAGTTGAAACATTTATTAACCGAAAACAGAGAGGGTGGTGTTTTTTTAACACACAAGGGTGAGGAGAAATGGTTTCCAGCTCATACTGAAAAAACTATAAAAATGATAATGAGAAGTGATAAAGTTGCTCTTTATCCAAAGTTGATGGATAACATTATTGGAAAACAAAAAGTTAGTTCGTTTCATGTTAGTGATTTATCAAGATACAAACAACTTAAAAAAGTTATCGGTAAGAAAAAATCTATATCTACATTTTCTCATGTGGGAAGAGGTTCTGGTTTAGATAAAGCAAAAGGTATTCAAACTATGGGTGGCTTAGCATTTCATACTGAAGGATTTCTTTTGGGTAGGAGTTGGGAAGATATAATGAGTACGCCAGACAAAACAGGTCGTAGATGGGTAGATATCGAAAAGGTAGTAGGAGAAGGTAGTGATTATGATTTTAGAGCAGAGTTAGTAAAACAAAAACTAACACCACAAGACCATACTGAAAGATTAAAAAAAGAATTACAACATTTACAAAATGATAAAAGACCTTATGGTGAAGTTGAAAAGGATGCTAAAAAAATTAGAAATCAAGTTGATAATAAATTTATTAGAGATTGGATGGATACTCAAAAAAAGTTTTTGATTAAAAATAAAAGAGCTGTTTTTGATAATATGACAAAAGGTGGTTTGAAAGATAGTTATTTTAAAACTTGGAATGAAATATTAGTTTACGATGTAAAGATTAAAAGTGCATTTGTTTTAAGTAGGGTTGAAAAGAATATGAGCGATGACGATAAAAAAGAATTGAAAAGTTTTGCTGGAGATGTTAAATACGGAAAACCATCTGAGTTTAGAAAATGGTTAAAATCAAAAGGTGGACAAATAATAAAATGATTAAGTTAAAAGATTTACTAAACGAAGAGTGGTTAACACATAAAGGTAAAACGATGTGGTTTCCAGCTCATACCAAACCTACTATGGATATGGTATCGATGAGAGACCATGTTGCTCTATATCCAAAACAGATGGAATCGATGTTTGGTAAACAACCTATCAGTTCATTTCATGTCACATCACCAGACCATATTAGAAAATTGGGTAAGGTAATCGGTAAGAAAAAATCCATATCAACATTCACTCGTGCTAATAACGATTCACCATTAGCAAAAGGTAGAGGTGTTCAGACTGGTACAGGTGGTGTTATATTTTATATGAAAGGAACATTACTAGCAAAAAATTATATGGACTTTGATACATTACCTGATAAGACAGGCCGTAGATGGGTTGGGGCACAATATGTAATTGGTGATAGAATGATTTTTACTAGAGCTTATGAGAAAGCTGGTATTCCAAAGAAACGAGAAAAACTTTTTGATAAGATATACGATATAAAAGAAAAGTATGAAAAAGAATGGATGGAAGATGATAAAAAAATGCCGTATGATAAATACAAAAAGATGGTAGAAAAGGAATCTGGTCCTCATATAAATAAATTCATCACAGATTTTTTTAACTGGCAAAACAAATGGTTACAACAGAATAAAGAAGCTATAAAGAAGAATCTTAGAACACCAGACGACAAACCATCTGCTTGGTGGAATGAGATACTTATATATGATACTAAAGTGATAGATGCTTTTGTAATGACAAGAATAACTAAAGAACCTTATTGGGAACATCCGAATGGAAATCCTGGTAGTTGGCAAATAGATATGTTAAAGTATGTTCCTAAAAATAAGATAACCATTGGTACACCAGCTAAGTTTAGAAAGTGGTACAATGAAAGAGAAGGGATAATAGACCAGGTATGATTAGATTAAAAGATTTATTAGAACTAAATGAGATGACTTACAACGATGGTGCTAGTGAGAAACATCAAGGTAAGATAGACAGACCTATCACACTGTTTGAGGACATCAGTATATCCTTACAACCTTTTCCAGAGAACTCAAGTAAAAAGACATTGGAAGAGGTAAAGTATTTATCGAACATAGAAGAGGACAGAGAGTTTGTAGAGGAACATGATAAGGTATCTAAAGTATTTGGTAAACTACATGAAGAGTTAGGATTAGAGTTTAATAAAGATGAAGCCAAGAAATATAATAGAGAATCAGCTAAACATATTATGGAACTAAAGTATAAGTATCAGAGACCAAGACCACATCAGATAGCTGACTTCTATGGTATAAATCTAAATGGTGTAGATTTAGATAGTATGAAAACACCATCATATCCAAGCGGACATGCAACGCAAGGTTATCTGTTAGGTATGATTTACTCTGAGAGATATCCTGAATATAGAAAAGAATTTATGAAGTTAGGTGAGGATATAGCTGAATCAAGAATAGTTGGTAAAGCTCATTTCCCATCAGATAAGAAAGCTGGTATAGAACTAGCGGAGAAACTATTTCAAAATAGAAAGTAGGTTTTATGAAAGTGTTACATCTCAATCTGTATCGTAAGTATTTCGATGCAATTCTAAAAGGTGATAAGGTAGTTGAATATAGAGACATCACACCATATTGGTCTAAACGATTAGAAGGTAGACATTATGATATCATTCAATTTAGAAATGGATACGCTAAGGTAGCTCCAACTATGAAGGTAGAATACAAAGGTATGTATACCAGCGGTTCACAATACGCTTTGATATTAGGAGATATATTGGAGACTGAAAATGTCACCTAAAGAAAAAGAACAACTAGAACGAATGAAAATGTTTACAGTAACTGAAGGAACTCCTAAAGACTTAACTAAAGCTATACAGACTTTCATAAAACAGGCAGTCATAGTAGGTGAGTATGAGCTAGATTCTATGCCACCAGAATATTTACAGAATCTTTTAGATACAATGTCTAAATATCCAGAGTATAATAAAGTAACATTAGACCTTATAAAAATCTTAAAAAGTAACGATATAATCTAAATATATATTATATTTATTGTCAAAGAAAGGATTTCTTTCTAACCACAATAAAGGAGAAGTCATTATGACAGATCGTTCTAAAGTCAAAACTGTTACACAAGTCAAATCTAACCAACCATGTGAAAACAAAAGACAAGCACTCTCACAGATTAAAAGAATCGATTGGAGTTCTTTGGATTTTCGAACTAAGAATCAGAAGAGCTTTTATCGAACTATCGGTAGAAACGATGTCACATTTTGTGTGGGACCTGCGGGTTGTGGTAAGACATATCTGGCTACACACTACGCTCTGAAAAATCTAGCCCAAGGTAAATATGAAAATATGGTAATCACCAAACCACTTGTAGAGGTGGATGGTGAGAAGATGGGATACCTACCTGGTGATATTGACGAGAAGACTGCTCCTTATATGATGTCGTTGTATTATAATATGGAACAGATAATCGGTAAACAAAGATTAGATGTTCTACGATCGAGTGGAGTTGTAACTGTAATACCTCTAGCTTATATGAGAGGACTAACCTTAACCAATAGTATAGTTGTATTAGATGAGGCACAGAATGCCACACCATCACAGATAAAAACTTTCCTAACCAGAATAGGTAATGGTAGTAAGTTTATCGTTAATGGTGATTTGATGCAGTCAGACATACGAAGAGAAAACGGATTGGAAGATTCCATAAAAAGATTTACAGGCCTTAAAAGAGTTGGGTTCAGTAGATTTGTATTGGAAGATGTAGTTCGTCATCCTATCGTAGCTGAACTATTGGAAAGATATAAGGATGAGTATGAGTTAGGTGCATTGTCCGCTGAAGAAACACTGTCTCTATGGTTAAAGAATCAACAGTATGATGAAAACAAATTCAGTAACTATTTTTTCAAATTAAGAAACTAATCTTATATATATTATAAATGGGGCTGTAGTTCAGTTGGGAGAACGCCTCCCTTGCACGGAGGAAGTCGCTGGTTCGAGTCCAGTCAGCTCCACAATAATATAGGAGTAAATATGAAAGTAACTTACGCTAAAAGATTACCACCAGGAGATAGATGGCAGATAGGTAATGAGATATTTGAATCTCTTACCGAATGCCTAAATGAGATATTTATCAGAGAACAAGTCACATACTTTGAGATTGATGCTAGACTTGGTGAGATATTCATAGATGATGGAAAAGAAGCACCAAAAGCACCACCAAAGATGTGGGACTTATATGGAGAAAAGAGTGAGTAAAATGAAATCAAATGCAGTTTATAACCATTGGGATAACCTAGTGTATGTCAGAACAGATGGTAATATGATTCATGTAATATGTCATAAAGAGGAACAAATGGATGCTGTAAACGAAAGGTTTCATGGTACGGGAAATGAGTTTGTTGGATACGAAGAATGGGATGAGGGAGAAGATAAAAAATGGATTATGACTTGGAAAGTGCCACAAGAATATGATAAGTTAATTGAATATAATTAGATTATCTTATATTTATAATTGTAAATTAAAACGGAGATAATTATGTGTGATTGTTGTAATTGCGATTGTTGTTAATTAAGGAGAATAAAATGAAACTATTAAAATATTTATTAGTTCTTACTATCTTTAGTAGTGCGGCATACTCAAAATGCTTTATATGCGGTGTGGTTCCTCAGGAATGGAATCTGAACCTACATATGGCTAATAATGAATATGCAGATGAAATAAAGAAGAAGAAAAAGAAAAAAGGAAAGAAACTCAAGGGTAAGGAAAAAGGTAAAAAAGGTGCTTGGGGTAAATGGAAATCTAAGTGGAAAAAGAAGAAAGCAGGTTAGATTATGAATAATCCTTTTACACAATTTGTTAGCTGGACTGTACAGAAAGGTGCATTAGACCATTGGACATCTTATCATATAGCAGCTGGTCTGTTTATTGCTAAGGTAGCACAATGGTTAGGTGCTAGTGACTTATGGGCAGTTCTTTGGGTTTTAATCATCGGAATCGCTTGGGAAATCTTTGAATACTTTGTTGAAGGTACAGAGGAAACATACGGTTCTGTTGAAAGATGGGCGTGGAATACTGCGTCAGATATAGTCGTTGAGGTTGGAGCAGCTTGGTGGATGGTTTTACCAGCTGGTTCATTAATAGGATAGGGAGAAAGTAGAATGGCACATTTTACAGAAGCACAAGCTCAAAATTCAAAGTTAGAGTCGGCTAGAAAAGAGTTTACCGATGGTAACTTTGCTTATTGGGTATTAAGAGTATCAGGTTCAGATGGACAATATCATCAGTTTGTTGACCACGAGTTAGCAGAAGGTGCTAGTTTGACTCAGGTTAAGAATAAGTTGATTGGACATCTAACTGGTTCAGAGTATTATGTAGCTCCAACGCCACCTGTAGTAAGTGGTTCGGCTCATTTCGTAGATGATAAAGGGGATACGCTCGGTTAATTAAATAGGAGAAAACAGATGTTGAAAAATATCGTAGTAGGAATATTACTAACATCATCATTGTTTGCTCAATTAGGTTTATCAAATTTCTTTAAGTACTCAACTGCTTATGGGAGTTTTAGTTTAAATGCACCACGATATCAAGACGACAGATTTGCTATCGTAGGTGGGTTGTCTACTGGCGCTCTTGAGGTTGAGAGAACTGAAAGAGAATTAAAGCCTGATTTTCAAACATCATTTGGTCTGCGCAAGATTGGTAGATTTCAGTATGAACCAAAGAGAGGTGTAAAGTCTGCTGGTAAAGGTGGTAAGTGGTACGATGGTTCAGAACAGAACTCTAATGAGAGCGCTACATTCGGACCTGTTAAAGGTTGGGAGTATCTAATCAAATGGTCAGAAGGTAGACAGTGGGGTAATGATTATGAAAACCAAGAGTATTGGTTAAGATACATTGGTGAATGGTTAATGATAAAGTTAGGTTGGACAGAGTTAGGTCTTGAAGATATTAGTTATGGACAAGGTGATATAAGAATACATCTTACGCCTGAAGCATTGGGAGATAAGTTACACTTCTCTATTGGAGCTAAACACAGACAACATCCTGTATATGGATTTGACGCTATGGTTTTAGATACCACTTGGTATAAGGGACAATGGTGGAACTTTGCTGAAGACGCTTTCGGTATAGATGATAATAGATGGTTCGATCCTACAATGGAGAATCCTGATACTTCTACTGGCTGGCATAGTCAACAACTTTACGAACTAGATCCTGTTACAGGTCAACTTAGACCAATAGAAGGACCTGGTCCTTTTTGGAATGGTAGAGGTGAGTATTGGGGACATGATTGGTTATGGAGAGATGCTGATGGAAAGATATTTGCTTACACAGACAGAGAGTATTTTATATATCACTTTCCAAGAGAATTAGAAAGATACATCGGTGGTGTAAAGAAAGACTTAGGATATCAGAGTGAAACTTCTCTGGTGTTGGGTATTGACTTCTATCACTACAATGAGAATTGGTGGTTACATGCTTGGGGTAATTGGTTACCTTTACATTACGGACATTCCAAACATGCTTATCATAATGCAGCTCACTACCAAACTCATTTAGAGGAAGGTAAAGAGCCAAACGAATTTATGTTTATGGAACCTATGTGGCACGATTGGAATGATTACGATTTCGGTGCTATCTTTGGTGTAAAACTAAAAGATAACTTGGGTGTATTTACTGAGGGTAGATACTTGTATTATTGGGAACGACCAGCTTATGATATTAAGTTTGGTATGAACTATCAGTTTATAGGTTGGTAATATGCCGAATAAAGCAGCTAAACAAAGAAAACAAAGAAGAGCCGCACTAAATAAAAAATGGGCTAAAGAAGGTAGAACTGCCAAACAACATAAGAAGTGGTTAGCTAATGGTGGTGGTCAAGTAGTTAATAAGTATGGGAGATAGCTTATGAAAAGAATGATATTATTAATGGGACTCTTATTTTGGAGTTGTGAAGACGATAGAACAGAAGAACCATTAGTAGAATCAATTGAGATGTGGGTTAATGGTGCAGAGATTGTAGCTCGTGAATATTACGAGAGTATAACCTCATACGGAGCATCAGAAGTTCAAGAAGATGGTTCTATAAAAAAGATATTTGTACTTCACTTTCAAAGAGAAGATGGTAGGATTACGCCTGAAAAAGAACATTATGCTTTGATTATGTATGATAATGATGGTGCAGATAATGGACAACCAATAGATGAGAAACTATATATAGGCGGAACTGCAGTAGATTCACTTAGACCTGATTTACTTGAAAGCACAAGTGGTAGAGTAACATTAGAGATTGTAGGTCTATCTGATTTTACAGAATTTGGTCAAGGTGCGATTACTAAATATGAAGATGGGCTTGTAGATGGTATGGTAGATGGATATTTTTTCAATCCATACAGAGATGAAATGCAACATGGTATAATAATATTTAATAATTTAGAAGTAGGTACAGATCCTGAAGCTACTTTCTATCAAGGAATATATTAATGAATGGTGATATCAAAATAGGTAAGTTACTTTGTGATGAGGACATCATTACTAAGAGACAACTAAACAAAGCCTTACAGAAACAGGTTAAAGGAGACAAACGTACTCTCGGAGAGATACTTGTCGATTTAGGTTTTTGTGAGTTTGATGATATCACCAACGCACTACTTAATCACGATTCAGATACTCAGAAGCATGAAGAGAAACAACAAGAGATTGTACCTGAAATTAAGGAAATACCACCTGTAGAACCAGAACCTATAGTAGAAGAACCAAAAGTAGAAGAACCAAAAGTAGAAGAACCCATAGAGATATCAGAAGAGAAGGTTATGAACACTAAGTTCACGATGTCACTACAGACATTAGGAGCTTTGGTTGCTGTTGTAGCTAGTGGTATCGGTGGTTACTATATGTTACTACAAGAGATAGAGGAAGCTAAGAACTTACCGGAACCACCATCTATTGAATCTATATTTGGTGATGAGTATCCATCCAAACCTGATGGACATAACTGGCCTCGCTCATACGAACAATACAAAACACAAGTTGGGGGACTACAAAAAGATATGGATGATGTGTTTGATATCATTGATGAGTATGAAGAGAAGATTGAAGAATTAGAAAAATTAGTATCCAACCTTAGAGTAGAGGTTGCTAAGAAGAAAGATAAATAGGAGTTATTTATGAGATACATATTAGGATTATTATTATTTCTTTCTGTTACATTAGGACAAATAAACGACAAAAACTTTAAACAGAATGTAAATGGTGGTATGGTTGTTGTAGTTGTCACAGCTGAGTGGCAAGAACAAGAATTAGATGAGGATATTCTAAAAGGTGTAAAAGGATATCAAGATTGTAAGATTATCAAAGTAAAGAGTGAAGACGCTCCAAAGGTTGTAAAGAAATTAAGGTTTAGAAACTTTCCATCTCTAGCTTTATTCTATGATGGTTCCAAAAAAGAAACTTGGAAAGCAGATATGGATGGAGAGTTAGACATCAGTAATAAAGACATCAAAGGTTCCATAGACGATGTTTTAGC
>LUMH01000197.1_pt1 | contig 12845 bp, 9 predicted proteins | sample 730001 | NCBI WGS metagenome assembly LUMH01 (sample SAMN03860268, study PRJNA289734) | marine metagenome | biome: seawater column; feature: ocean; material: water; isolation source: Red Sea water column Station 34 - depth 25m | place: Saudi Arabia: Red Sea | collected 2011-10-15 | depth 25 m
ATTTAAAACATATCTATTTTTCGCATAATATATATTATGTTAATTATTGATTAATAAAAGATTTCCTTTACATCAATAATATATATTAAACTATTGTTTTTTAACCCTGAACAGCCTTTGCAACTTCAGCAGCAAAATCTTCCTCTTTCTTCTCAATTCCTTCACCAACAGCCATTCTAATATAACCAACAATTTCAACACCAGCTTTTTGAGCCGCTGCCTCAACTGTTAAATCTGGATCAATCACAAAATCTTGACCTAGAAGTGTAACCTCTGAGAAGAATTTTTTCATTCTACCATCAATCATCTTTTCAATAACTTGTTCAGGTTTTCCGGACTCTCTGGCTTGCTCTGTTAATACTGACTTTTCTCTTTCAATGGTTGCTGGATCTAACTCGTCTTTGTTAAGAGCCTGAGGATTAGCTGCAGCAATGTGCATTGCGACTTGACGGCCAAAATCTTCATTACTACCACTCAAAGCTACCAAAACAGCTATCGCGCCCATCCCTTCAGTAGCGGCGTTGTGTACATATGAAACGACCTGATCTCCTGATATTTTTGAAATTCTTCGCAGTGAAAGATTTTCACCAATCGTAGCAATTTTATCAGTGAGGACTTCAGAAACTTTTTTACCTTGGAATTCAGCATTCGCAAGTTCTTCAACAGTATCTACGTTTAGAGCAACACCTGCAAAACCTTTTACCATTTCCTGAAATTCAGAATTTTTTGCTACAAAGTCTGTTTCAGAGTTCACTTCTATTGCTACACCGTTCGAGCCATCTACACATACAGCGACTAAGCCTTCCGCGGCGATCCTTCCTGACTTTTTTGCAGCCTTAGCTAAACCTTTGGTTCTCAACCAATCAACAGCAGCTTCAAAATCGCCTGAAGTTTCCGTGAGAGCCTTTTTGGCATCCATCATACCTGCACCAGTCGACTCCCTCAATTCTTTTACCATTGTTGCTGTAATAGACATTCTCTTAACCTTTTAAATACGGCGCTACAAATAACGCATGGAATTGCATCCTAACCAGCCTCAAATTAGAGGACATTACTTAGCTTTTTTTTCATCAGAAGAGTCACTCTCTTTAACCTTTTTTGCTTTAGCTGGAGAAGGTTCAGTGATCTCTTCGTCTTTCTTTTTTGCCTTACTTGCTGTTGCTTTCTTAGCAGCAGGTTTCTTTGTCTTTGCTGTTGCCTTAGACTTTTTGGTAGTAACTTCAACTTTATCAGAAACTTCCTTGTTCTCAGCGCTGTTCTCTGAAGCTTCCTCTTCAGTTACGCTCGGAACTTGTTCTTCAACCTTATCCGTTTCGTTCAAAACTTCTTCAGCTGGCGCTTCGTCCATCTCTCCAAGATCAACACCTGCAGCACCCAGTTGAGCAGACATGCCATCGAGTGCTGCTCTGCTGACTAAATCACAATATAAACCTATGGCTCGTGATGCATCGTCATTTCCAGGTATCATGTAATCAACTCCTGAAGGCGAACAATTAGTATCAACCACAGCCACAACAGGTATTCCAAGCTTATTAGCTTCCGCCACTGCAAGAGCTTCTTTTTTAACGTCAACAACAAATACCAAATCTGGAACACCGCCCATTTCTGCGATACCGTCGAAAGAGGCCTTGAGCTTGGCATGTTCACGCTCCACCCCTAGCCTCTCTTTTTTTGTTAAACCTTCAATCGAACCAGATGCAACCTGCTCATCTATTGATTTCAATCTTTGAATAGATTGAGAAACTGTTTTCCAATTTGTTAGTGTTCCTCCTAACCATCGATGGTTCATGTAGTACTGAGCACACTTCTCTGCTGCCTCAGCTATTGGTGAAGATGCTTGCCTTTTCGTACCTACAAATAAAATACTGCCGCCTTTTGCCACTGTTTCACGTACAACGTTCAAAGCTTGATCAAGCATCGGGACGGTTTGAGTTAAATCAATAATATGAATTGAGTTTTTTTCACCAAAAATATATTTTTTTTAAGTTAAACTTCAACCGGCGGATCACATAAGAATTTCTCTCTTAAGAACCCTCAACCCATCTGCGATTTTTAATGCGGCTGATCTACGCCAAAGTTTTTGAATATGCAAGTTCAAAAAATTTTATTTTAAATTACTCTTTCAATAAACCAGTAAGCTCCTACTAAACCAATTATTATTGATATAGGGTTGGCAATAGAGATCTGATAATAATCTTTTTTATTAAACCAATAGCCCAAGGTTATAAAAGCAAGTAACACCACAGTCAGTTGACCAATCTCAACACCAAGATTGAAACCTAATAGAGCCGTAATAAAGAAACCATCAGGCAAACCAAACTCTCCTAAAACAGAAGCGAACCCTAAACCGTGTAGTAAGCCAAAAATAAAAATTACAATTGGCCTCCACTTACTAAGCCTATCGAAAAATATATTTTCAACTGCGATAAAAACTATTGATAAAGCAATAAGCGGTTCTACGATTTCTGGAACTATTTTGATATATCCGATTGAACCTAGCGCTAATGTAAATGTATGCGCCACCGTGAAGGCAGAGATTTGCCAAACCAATGGCCTAAGCTTAGTTGAGAAGAAAAATAAACCTAGGACAAAAACAATATGGTCCCAGCCCTTTGGAATGATATGCTCAAATCCCACGGGTATATAATCTAAAAAAGCATTAAGTTTGGTATACTGAACGTTATCATTAAAATAAATCAGATCTGACCTATCCCCATTTTGCAAAAATTGTGTGATACCGTTTTGAACACCCATTTGCCGCACAACTACAGGGCCAAATTTAGGATCCCAGGAAAAAGAAATTGGGTCTTTGTTTTTTAATTCTGCCTCAATATAGAGATGACTAATCCTAGTAAGCTCTAAATTTCCAATTTCAGGGACTGAAAGTTCAGAAAAATTTAGTTCTAATGCCCTTCCCGATTGATTTACTTGAATAAGTGGCGCTAAGTCAGACCATCTATTGGAAAAATAATTTTTTATTTCTTCCGGATTTAAGCTTCTTAACTCGTCATATTTGAAAGAATTTTGTGAAAAATTTGTATTATCTGTTTCGGAGAGATTTACATCTGCTAAAATAGCTTCAACCGACAATCTTAACTTTAACTGAACCACATTTGAGCTTATTGATAAATCCAAGATAGAAGGTGATATTTCATGCGCTTTGACTGCGGCAACTTTTAAACTGAATAATATGGCAAAGATAAAAAATAAATTACCTGTTTTTGTTAAAAAAAACTTCGTCATTGTAATTACAGGATTAAGCCTTTTAATAGCAAACAGTTCACCGCTGATTTCTCATGAAATGTGGCTAGACACAAGCACTTACCAGCAAAAAATTGATGCTGAGGTTAAACTCAGTTTGGTAAATGGTCAAATGTTTGATGGGTTTGAGCTATCGTATTTCAAAAGTAGGTTTTCCGAATTTTATTACATAAATAATAACAAGAAAGTAGATATTGAGTCGAGAATGGGGGATACTCCAGCAGCTACTTTATCATTTTCTAACAATGGTTTGGTAACCGGAATTTATGTTAGTGAAAAGTCTACTATAAATTATGAAACACTAGATAAATTTTCTGAATTTGCAGTCGAGAAAGGTGAAGAATGGGCTATTGAAAAACACTCTGACCTCAAATTTCCTAAGATGAACTTTAAGGAAGATTATTACAGGTTTTCAAAAATTTTGATTGGAGTTGGCAACTCACAGGGTAGCGATATACAGGCCGGTATAAAACATGAGATAGTTGCACTCACCAATCCGTACAACAGAGATTCTAAGGATGAATTTTACGTTAAACTGATATTCAACGATAAACCTCAAAAAAATAGACAAATAAATATTTTTGAGAGAGATTTCGAAAAAAATGTCACCACCCAAGTCACCTTTACAGATGATGATGGTATTGCAAAATTTAAAGTTACTGAGGGGAATGAGTATCTGATCGACAATGTAATCATTGAGGTCAACGAAGATCCTAAGAACGATGCTGTTTGGAGCAGTTATTGGGCAGCCCTTACCTTTCGAGCCTTAGATGCAACTCAATAAAGTAAAAGTTATATGCATTGGCAGTGCCCTTGTTGATACGATCGCCTCAAGCCCGAGGCAAATTGACTGGGGCGACGACGTTCCCGGTTACATAACTTCTAACGTTGGAGGCGTAGCATTTAATATCTGTCAGCAATTAGCATTGAGCCAATTAAAAGAAGTAGAATTGCTTACAGCACTGGGTAAGGATGCAAAGGGTAGAAAAATTATTAAATTATGTGATGAGTTAGGTATAATTACAAAAAATGTTTATAAAAGTAATATAGTTAAAACAGATAGTTATGTGGCAATTGAAGACGTTCATGGATTAAAAGCAGCAATTGCGGACGTCAAAAATGTAGAATTACATAGTGAAAATTTATTAAAACCTTTAGTAGATGGAAAAGTTATCAAAAATATTACTAATTTTAAGAATTTGATAATTTTGGATGGTAATTTGAGCCAAGATAGCTTGCTAAAAACTGCAAATAACAAAAATTACTTGGATTACGACATAAGAATTGTCCCAGCCTCACCTTCTAAAGCAACTCGCTTGAAACCTTTTTTAAAACTCCCAAACGTAACAATTTATTGCAACAAAAAAGAAGCAGAGAAGCTATTAGATTTGAAGTTTGAAAACACATTAGAAGCTGCTACTCATTTGCTTAGAAGTGGATTAGGGAGAGCCATTGTAACTGACGCTCACAACAATCTTTCAGAAGCGTCTTTAAGCGATAAGCCAATTACATTCCAACCACCTAATGTTAAAAAAATATATCGTGCAACTGGCGCTGGTGATTATTTTCTAGCTTGTCATATAATAAATGATCTTAAATTTGCAGATAAGAAAAAAGCTCTTAAATTAGCTGCAAATAGTGCCGCGAGTTATGTACGAGGTGAACATTAATGGTTAAATTAGAATACTCGCCCAAAGTTGAAAAAGCCATCCAAAACGACGACCCAATAGTTGCATTAGAGAGTACGATCATTACTCACGGCATGCCCTGGCCCGATAATTTTAAAACCGCGCAAGAAGTTGAAAAAGTAATAACAGAAACAGGAGCGACGCCAGCTACTATCGCAGTTATAAACGGCGTGATTAAAGTTGGTTTGGAAGAAGAAATTTTATCCAATCTTTCGAAAACAAAAAATGTAAGAAAATTATCAAGGGCGGATTTGGCTCATTGCCTACTCAATAAAGATACAGGCGCAACGACCGTTGCTGCAACAATGATAATTGCAAAACTAGCTGGAATTAAAGTTTTTGCTACCGGTGGTATTGGAGGAGTTCATAAACTTGCTGAAAAAACATTTGATATTTCAGCTGATTTACAAGAGCTATCCAAAACTGCTGTTTCGGTTGTGTGCGCCGGTCCTAAAGCCATACTGGACATTCCTAAAACACTTGAAGTTTTAGAAACACTTGGTGTTCCAGTGATTACATTTGGGCAATCAAAATTACCAGCCTTTTGGTCTTGCGATAGTCCATTCTATTCACCCCTATCTTTAAATGATCCAGCTTTGATTGCAAAATCACATAAAATTAGAGAACAACTATCTCTTGCTGGCGGCCAGCTAATAGCAAACCCAATACCTAAAGAAAATGAAATTCCATTTCGAGAAATAGAGCCAATAGTAAACGCCGCGGCAAAGGAAGCAATTCAGAACAAAATAATCGCAAAAGAAGTGACACCCTTTTTGCTCGCAAAAATCAATGAACTGACGCAGGGAAGATCTCTTAAGTCCAACATAGAACTTATAAAAAATAATGCAAAACTTGCATCAAAAATCGCATTATGTTTTTAAAGCTTCAAAAGATGTTTATCACTTTGATTTACAATGTAAATTATCTAAACTAGAACAACACAAGATAAAATAGGCAAAGACAAGATTATGCTCGCACGTTTAAGGACTAGCTTTTTGACAGGGGTCGTCGTAATCGCGCCAGTTGCACTAACGATTTGGCTTATTTGGAGCGTAATTGGTTGGATCGACGGGTTTGTTTTGCCTTTTGTACCCGATGCATACCGACCAGAAAAAATCCTGGGCACCCTATTTGGTTATGACTTACAACTTAACATTAGAGGTGTTGGAGTTGTTGTATTTCTAATTTTTGCAACATTTGTCGGCTGGATGGCCAAAGGCCTCATAGGTCGATCATTTATTAGATATGCCGAAAATTTAGTAAGTCGCATGCCGGTAGTTCGATCCTTTTACTCTGGTGTTAAGCAAATAGCAGAAACAGTGCTTGCCCAACAAGAAAGGTCTTTTGAAAAAGCATGCATGATCGAATATCCACGAAAAGGTATTTGGGCAATTGGCTTCGTTTCCACGACTGCAAAAGGAGAAATAGCAGAACGAAAAAGCTCAAAGGGCCCTATGGTATCAGTTTTTGTACCAACAACTCCTAACCCCACATCAGGGTTTTTATTGTTTTTCCCAAAATCCGATATTATCGAGTTAGACATGTCCATTGAAGACGCAGCCAAGTTGGTAATTTCAGCTGGTTTGGTTTATCCTCCTGACAAAAAATCACAGACCAAGAATATAAAGACAGCAGAATAGGATTTAATAGCTACTGTTTGTAATTGATTCGTTGGACGTAGTTCAAAAAAACTTTAAATTAAAAAAAAGCGCCTGCAAAAGCAGGCGCTAAGTCATTGAGGCAGGTTTCATACAGGCAAGAAACCTATCGAGCAGTAAATTCTTTATACAACTTATAACTCCCGACTCCAAGCAAAAAGTTTGTAAATCAGTAATTTAGATCTTAATAAATTAGGTAGGTAATTAATTTTATTTATGCATCGGCTTTTTATAATGACTTTTAAACTAAAGAACTTCCTCAGTTTATTTATTTTAGTATATTTTTTATTTGGTGTTAAAGTAGCCTTTTCCCAACCAAAACACGCAATTTCTATGTATGACACCCCTCAGTTACCACATGATTTTGTGTCCCTTCCTTATGCCAGCCAGAGCGCACAAAAAGGGGGTGTTTTGAGAATTGGTGCAGTAGGAAGTTTTGACTCTGTGAACCCTCATATCATTAAAGGACGTTCTCCTTGGCAGCTTCGTTTTTGGAATTATGAAACACTTATGGGTAGAAGTTGGGATGAACCTTTTACTTTATATGGCCTTTTAGCAGAATCAATTGAAACTGGACCGAATCGAGAATGGGTCGAGTTTACAATTCGGCAAGAAGCTAAATTTAGCGATAACTCTCCTGTTACAGTAGAGGACATTATTTGGTCATACAAAACCCTAGGAACAATCGGTCACTGGCGATACCGAGGTCTTTGGAAAAAAATTGAAAGCATAGAAAAAACTGGTCTGCGAAAAGTTAAAATATCTTTCAAGGAAGATAATCCAGAGTTGGCACTTTTAGCGGGTATGAGGCCAATTCTCAAAAAAGCACAATGGGATAACATAGATTTTGAAAAATCGAGTATAGAAACAATTCCTATTTCAACGGCAGCTTATGTAATTTCAAATATAGAACCTGGGAAGTCTATTACCATGGCTCGGAATCCCGATTATTGGGGAACTAACCTTCCTTTTAGAAAGGGCACTTTAAATTTTGATGAAATATCAATTGAATATTTTGGTGACGCAACAGTACTTTTTGAAGCATTTAAAGCTGGTGAAATAGATATTTTTAGAGAGGGCAACGCGGAAAAATGGGAGACGCAATTTAATTTTCCGGCAGTAACAAACAAACAAGTTATAAAATCTGAAATACCACACGGAAGACCCACCGGTATGAGAGGTTTAGTGATGAATAGCCGAAGACCCCTTTTTTCTGACTGGAGAGTAAGACAAGCTTTAATTGAGGCGTTTAACTTTGAGTATATTAATGAAGCTCAGAATGCTGGGAGACAAGAGCGCATTTCTTCATACTTCTCCAATTCAATTCTTGGAATGAAAGAGGGCGCTGCTGACGGTGATGTCTTGAGGTTACTAGAAAACTCAGATCAAACTCTTCTGCCAGGAACTTTGGAAGGTTATAAACTACCAAAAGGTGATGGTTCACAAAGAAACAGAGCTAATATGAAAAAGGCTTTAAAAAATTTAAGTATCGCTGGATTTAATGTTACTGATGGAAAGCTCTTAGATAGTCAGGGACGCCAATTTAGCTTTTCAATTTTGCTTCGACAGGGGGCACAAGAATACCAATCGATTGTCGAAATGTATTCAACTTCGCTTCGTCGATTGGGTATTGATGTCAAAATCGAGTTAGCTGATAGCTCTCAGTATTGGGAAAGAATTAAAAAACTTGAATTTGATATGGCCCCCTACTCGCGGGATTTATCCCTTAGTCCTGGAAACGAACAGTATCTCTATTGGTCGTCTGAATATGCAGATGTAGAGGGAACAAGAAATTTGATGGGAATAAAGTCTCCCAAAATGGATGATCTTTTGAATAAAATAATGAAATCAAGCTCATTAAGAGAGCTACAGTCTATAACTAGAGCCATGGATCGTCTTTTGATGGCAGGTCGCTATGTTATCCCAATTTATCATAACGGGCCGAGCCGTATAGCGCACAAATCAAATCTAAAATATCCAGACAAAACCCCTCTTTATGGTGATAGAATAGGTTTTTTTCCTGATGTATGGTGGAAAGAAAATTAGAGCATTTATTCGTTTATGTATTTAAGCCTTATTAACATGGGTCACCGATGATAAAACTAGACATATACTCTGATCCTATATGCCCTTGGTGTTATATTGGGAAAAGTTATTTAGATAGAGCATTAGAAAAAACAGTAGACCATCCATTTAATATACAGTGGCATCCCTTTCAATTGAACCCAGACATGCCAATAGAAGGAATGGATAGAAAAACATATTTAGAAAATAAGTTTGGAAACAAGGATTTAGCTATTAAAGCTTACCTTCCAGTCGTAGAACATGCAAAACTTGCTGGACTTGATTTGCAACTAGATAAAATTGCTAAAACTCCAAATACGCTTGCTGCGCACAGGCTTATATTTTGGGCTTGGCAAGAAGGTTTACAAAGCGCTTTAATCTCTTCATTGTTTAGAGCGTATTTTATTAAAGGAGAAGATATTGGTAAAAAGCGTGTCTTGATTAATCTTTCAAAGGATTCTGGACTTGATGAAGCCCTTATAACAAGGCTGTTAGAAGGGAAAAATGATAGTGAGCACATCGTTAAACTTGATCAATCTGCTAGAAGAATGGGAATTAACTCAGTACCAACTTTTATTGTAAACGGACAACACGTTGTTACCGGAGCACAAAATGTAGAATTTTGGACTAATCTAATCCTCGAAATAAACAATAATCTTCGGAATTAATAAAAATCTCAGCTTTATAAAGAAAAGGGGCCTAAGCCCCTTTAGTTTCGCCATTCAAGCTCATAATTATGCTGCTCGAGATAAATATTTTTTGCCTGTGGCCTGAGCGGCGTTAGGAGAGAGCGCACCCTCTCCATGTACCGAATTAGCTACAACCCGAAGTTGCACCACATGTATTACACTTCATACAAGTTCCATTTCTAACAAGTGTATAGTTTCCGCAATCTCCGCACGGATCACCTTCGTATCCCTGCATCTTTGCTTTCGTACGAGCATCAACAGCGCTTACCTCAGGCTCCGATACCGACGCATTAGCATCGACTAGAACATCAGCCTCCAGGTTACTGTTATCTAATGCTAAATTAGTTTGTCCTCCTTGCAGTACGACAAGCTCCTGAGGCAACCTCTTTCTTAAATAGCCTGTAGAACTTATCTGTTTTAAAACTTCGAGTGATTTAGAGGTTCCAGTTTCCGATAGTTCTTTTAAATTACTAACACCCTCTTCTTGACCTCTTCCCAAATCATCAAAACTTGCTCCTTCAGGCTTTACGTGCGCAAGATCAGTTCGATCTAAATAGCTAACCGCTAATTCACGAAATATATAATCTAAGATAGAAGTTGCATTCTTTATACTATCGTTACCCTGTACCATGCCCGCTGGCTCGAATTTAGTAAAAGTAAATGCATCAACAAATTCTTCCAATGGTACTCCATATTGCAGTCCAACGGAGACAGCGATAGCGAAATTATTCATCATGGCCCTAAAACCAGCACCCTCTTTATGCATATCAATGAAAATTTCACCCAAAGAACCATCAGAGTATTCGCCGGTTCTTAGATACACCTTATGGCCCCCTACCACTGCCTTTTGGGTATAACCTTTCCGCCTCTCCGGCATACGCTGACGCGATTTGGCTACTTCTTTGACTACTATTTTTTCTACTATTTTCTCAGCAATCACAGCGGCCTTTTCTTGTGTAGAGCCAGTTTCTAATACTTCCGCCGCCTCATCGTCATCTTCAACCAAGGCTGCAGCAAGTGGTTGCGAAAGTTTAGAGCCATCTCTATACAAAGCATTTGCTTTCGTCCCAAGCGACCAACTTAACTCGTAAGCTTTCTGACAATCTTCAATCGTTGCATCGTTTGGCATGTTTATTGTCTTGGATATTGCACCAGAAATAAACGATTGAGCAGCCGCCATCATGTAAATATGACTATTCACTGATAAATACCGTTTGCCCTTTTTACCGCATGGATTAGCACAATCAAAAATCTTCAGGTGTTCTTCCTTTAAATGGGGAGCACCCTCTAGCGTCATCGTTCCACAGACATGGTCATTAGCAGCGTCAATATCAGTTTTGCTAAACCCTAGATGTCTGAGCAGATCAAAAGTTGGATCATTAAGCTTATCCGCGGGTATACCGAGTACATCGGTGCAAAACTCAGCCCCTAAAGTCCACTGATTAAATACGAAACGGATGTCAAAAGCCGATACCAATGCGCCTTCAATCTTATCAAGCTCTGCTTTTCCAAATCCATGACCAGCCAAACTTGTATGATTTATTACTGGCGCATTTCCGATGGTCCCATGACCTACTGCATACGATATAATTTCTTCGATTTGAGCTGATCCATAGCCGATCTTCTCCAATGCTGCTGGAACTGATCTATTAATGATTTTAAAATAACCGCCCCCTGCTAGCTTTTTGAATTTTACTAAAGCAAAATCTGGCTCAATTCCAGTTGTATCACAATCCATAACTAAACCAATGGTGCCAGTTGGCGCTATCACAGAAACTTGGGCATTCCTAAATCCATGTTTTTCACCTAGCTTCCTCGCATCATCCCAACATTTCATGGAAAGATCTATCAAATCGCTATCTGGACAATTTTTGTGATCTAGGGGTAATGGCTTAACGGAAAGGCCTTCATAACCGTCTGTTTCTCCATGAGCTGCATTTTGATGGTTTCTTATAACTCTTTGCATATGTGAAGAATTTTTTTCATAGCCAGGAAATGCCCCAACTTCACGCGCAATTTCTGCTGACGTAGCATATGCGGTCCCAGTCATAATAGCTGTCAATGCTCCACAAAGAGCCCTTCCCTCCTCACTGTCGTAACCTAAACCCATATTCATTAGAAGTCCGCCTATGTTGGCGTAACCCAAGCCTAATGTTCTAAAGTCATAAGACCTCTGAGCGATCTCTTTTGAAGGGAACTGGGCCATTAAAACAGAAATTTCGAGTGTTAGGGTCCATAAGCGAGTGGCATGCACATAACTTTTTGAGTCAAACTTACCATCAACCAGAAACGTTAGCAGGTTCATAGATGCTAAGTTACATGCTGTATCATCTAAAAACATATATTCCGAACAAGGATTAGAACCGCGAATTTCACCATCCTCAGGGCATGTGTGCCAAGCGTTCACGGTATCATGAAATTGTATACCAGGATCTGCACAAGCCCAGGCAGCATGCCCGACGTCCGACCATAGCTTTCTTGCTTTTATTGTTTTTGCAACAGAACCATCTGTTCGACGTATTAACTCCCAGTCGCTATCTTCTTCAACAGCTTTAAGAAAAGCGTCTGTGACTCTAATAGAATTGTTAGAGTTTTGGCCCGATACAGATGCATATGCCTCTGAGTCCCAGTCTGTGTCATAAGTTGGAAACTCAATACTTGCATAACCTTGTTTGGCGTAATCAAGTACCCTTTTCACATAAGTTTCTGGGATAGCTACTTTTTTAGCATCTCTGATAGCTAATTTCAAAGAACTGTTTTTTGATGGGTCTACAGCGTCTTCATTACTTCCATCCCATTTTCGAATAGCCGAGAAGATTTCATTTAGTCTCTGCTCATGCATTTTTGAGCCTGCTACAATACTGGCGACCTTTTGCTCTTCTTTGACTTTCCAATTAATGAACTCTTCAATATCAGGGTGATCCGCATCGCAGATTACCATCTTGGCAGCTCTACGAGTTGTGCCACCTGATTTAATTGCTCCAGCAGCTCGATCACCTATCTTCAGAAACCCCATAAGTCCCGATGATGCTCCCCCGCCAGAAAGGTTTTCGCCATCACCTCTAAGAGAGCTAAAGTTGGTGCCAGTTCCAGACCCGTATTTAAAGAGGCGAGCTTCCCGGACCCAAAGATCCATTATGCCGCCTTCGTTCACTAAATCATCAGAAACAGATTGAATAAAGCATGCGTGAGGTTGTGGATGCTCGTAGGCAGAAGAAGACTTTACTAAATTACCAGTTTTGTAGTCAACATAGTGATGCCCCTGCCCTGGTCCATCTATTCCATAGGCCCAATGCAATCCGGTATTGAACCACTGTGGACTATTTGGAGCGGCCATTTGAGTTGCAAGCATGTATCGCATTTCGTCAAAATAGGCACTAGCATCCTCTTCGGTCGAAAAATAACCACCTTTCCATCCCCAATACGCCCAAGCACCGGCGAGTCTGTCAAAAACTTGTTTGGATGAATTTTCTCCTGTTGTAGGA
>LUMH01001592.1_pt1 | contig 12769 bp, 16 predicted proteins | sample 730001 | NCBI WGS metagenome assembly LUMH01 (sample SAMN03860268, study PRJNA289734) | marine metagenome | biome: seawater column; feature: ocean; material: water; isolation source: Red Sea water column Station 34 - depth 25m | place: Saudi Arabia: Red Sea | collected 2011-10-15 | depth 25 m
GAGCTACAAATGTTCAAACCTTTCAAGGTTTAGGAGCAACTTCCTTACTTATTCTTGTGGGTGTTGCTATAGATACTGCTAAGCAAATTCAAACTTATGTTATTTCACAAAGGTATGAGGGATTAATTAACAATTAATGAAGAAACACATACTATTTTTAGGAGCTCCTGGAGCAGGGAAAGGGACTCAAGCGGAATTGCTTAGTAAAAGTAATTCTTATTTACACCTTTCTACTGGTGAATTATTAAGAAAAGAAATCGAAATGAATACTACCCTTGGTATTCAGGTAAAGGATATTATGAATCGAGGGGAACTTGTTAGTGATGAACTCGTATTAAAGATAGTAAGACAAAATTTAGTCAAGGATAATAAAGGTTGGATTCTAGATGGTTACCCAAGAAATTTATCTCAAGCAAATTCATTGAATGAAGTCTTGAATGAAATAAATCAACCTTTGGAATTAGTTTTTTATTTAGATATTCCAGAAGAAGTACTAATTAAGCGTTTGCTTTTAAGAGGGAGAAAAGATGATACAGAAGAGACAATTAGAACAAGAGTTGATATTTATAAAAAAACTACAGAACCATTGATTCAATATTTTAAAGATCTCTCATTGTTAGAATATATTGATGCTGATAGAGATTTAAAAACCATTTCCTCTGATATCAAACAAAAAATGGCTTGATGATGATGTAGAATATAGTATTAACGTTTTATTTGTTAAACCCCTATGAAGGTCAGATCTTCAGTCAAAAAAATTAGTCCTGACGATCAGATCGTGAGGAGAAGAGGTAAAATCTATGTTATTAACAAGAAAAGACCTCGCAATAAACAGCGTCAGGGTTAAATTTCAACCCTTAAATTCAAACTTTTACTTATTCAAAACACGTGGCCAGGATTGCAGGAATTGACATACCTCGCGAAAAGCGAGTTGAAATTGCACTTACATACGTCTATGGAATTGGTTTAACGAGATCAAAGCTAATTCTTGCTAATACGGGTGTAAACCCAGATACTCGTGTCAAAGACCTTTCAGATTCTGATGTGCAAAAACTTAGAGGTGCCACAGAAGAATTCACTTTAGAAGGGGATTTGAGAAGAAAAGAGGGAATGGCTTTAAAACGTCTACAAGATATAGGGTGTGTAAGAGGAAGAAGACATAGAATGAGTCTTCCAGTAAGAGGTCAAAGAACTAGAACCAATGCAAGAACAAGACGGGGTTCTAGGAAAACAGTTGCTGGAAGAAAAAAATAAATAACTAAATCTATTTACAAATTGAAGTATTAAATTAAAACATCATGGCAGCTACAGTAAAAAAAACAGGTTCAAAGAAATCTAAACGTAATGTACCTAATGGTGTGGTACATATCCAAAGCACATTTAATAATACTATCGTCTCAATTACTGACACCTCTGGTCATGTAATTTCTTGGTCTTCTGCAGGCGCAAGTGGATTTAAAGGGGCTCGGAAAGGTACACCATTTGCTGCTCAAACAGCTGCTGAAGCTGCAGCTAGAAGAGCACTTGATCAAGGTATGAGACAAATAGAAGTACTAGTTAGAGGGCCTGGCGCAGGTAGGGAAACGGCCATAAGAGCTTTACAAGTGGCCGGATTAGAAATAACTCTAATAAGAGATGTAACTCCATTACCTCATAATGGATGTAGAAGACCTAAACGAAGACGCGTTTAGGTCTTAACCATTCTTAACCCCCCCCAAAAAAAAACTCTTAACCTCATTTTTTTCCGTGTTGCAATACCAGATTGACAGAATCGACCATCAAATAGCAGATGATCGCTCCCAAACAGGAACTTTTTTAATTGGCCCTCTAGAAAGGGGACAAGCTACAACTTTGGGTAATTCTCTTAGAAGAGTCCTTATGGGAGGACTTGAAGGGAGTGCAGTTACTGCAGTAAGAATAGCAGGAATTAATCATGAATATGCCACTATTCCTGGAGTTAGAGAAGACGTTTTAGATATTCTTCTTAATTGCAAGCAACTATCAATAAATAGTTCTAATCCAGAGCTCGAAATCGGCAGGTTAGTAGCGAGTGGTCCAATGGAGGTGAAGGCGAATGACATTCAATTCTCCTCTCAAGTTGAAATTGTTGATGGCGAAAAACCGATCGCGACTATTCAGGAGGGTCATAACTTAGAGTTGGAAATCCATGTTGAAAGAGGTGTTGGATATAGACCCGTCGACCGTAAGAGTGAAGAGACAACTGCTATTGATTTACTTCAAATAGATGCTGTATTTATGCCAGTGAAGAGAGTGAATTTTACGATTGATGAAACTGCTGTAGCAGTCAACAAGTCCTGACGATGCTATTGCTGAAGCTGCAAATCAGTTAATAGAACTTTTTCAACCCCTTGCTACTGTCACAATGGTTGAGGAAATTCCTGAAGAACCTGAACCATCTCCTGAAGCTCAAATTCCTCTTGAGGAACTAAACTTGTCCGTTAGAGCATATAATTGTTTGAAAAGGGCGCAAGTTAACTCAGTTTCGGATTTAATGGGCTTCAGTTATGAAGATCTTCTTGAAATTAAGAACTTTGGCTCTAAATCTGCAGATGAGGTTATTGAGGCTCTTGAGCGCATCGGCATTTCTATTCCACAAAGCAGAACATCTGTTTAACAATTTTTAAGATTATGAGACACCAACTTAGAATTCCATTATTAAGTAAACCTGCTGACCAGAGGAAAGCACTTCTAAGAGGTTTAACTACACAATTAATTAGGGAAGGTAGAGTAACTACAACAAAAGCTCGTGCTAAAGCTTTAAGAAATGAAGCTGAAAGAATGATTTCACTCGCTAAAGATGGAAGTTTGGCCTCTAGGAGAAGGGCTATTGGATATATTTATGATAAAAAATTAGTTCATTCATTATTTGAAAAAGCAAAGGAAAGATATGGAGACAGAGATGGTGGTTATACACGCATAGTAAGAACTGTATCTAGAAAAGGTGATAACGCTCAGATGGCCATAATCGAGCTTGTTTAAGTTAGTTAATTAAAGGGGCTTTTACTAAAAAATAACTTTTGAAAAGGGTAGCTTTACTAGTCCAATATGATGGATCTCATTATTCAGGTTGGCAAAAACAAAAAAATGCAACTACTGTTCAAGAAATTTTAGACAGAGCTCTCTTAAAGATTACGAATCATACAGTAAAGACTTTTGCAGCAGGTAGGACTGATGCTGGGGTTCATGCATCAGGTCAAGTAGTACACTTTGATGTTGATTGTGTTGTTCCAGGAAATAGTTATTCTGATGTCTTAAATAGTCTTTTACCCTCAACAATTAGGATCTTGGAATCAGTTGAGGTTAAAGATAGTTGGCATGCATGCTATTCAGCAATGTATAGACATTATCGATATGTCATTAATAACAGTAAATTCCCAAACTTGTTCATCAATAATTGGTCATGGCATAGATATCAAAAAGTATTAGATGAAGTTTTAATGTTAAATGCATCCAAGAAAATGATAGGAGAACATGATTTTTTTGCTTTTCAGAAAAGTGGTAGTAATAGAACAAACTCAATTACAAAAATAAAAAATATAGATATTAAAAGAGTTGAAGATTTGATTTTTGTTGATATTAAAGCTACTGGTTTTCTATATGGAATGGTCCGCTTAATTATTGGTCAACTAGTTTTAGTTGGAGAAAACAAAATATCGCCAGAAATTTTTACAGATAGATGGGTAAACAAAAAGAAAAATGATGTTAAAGAATCTGCTCCAGCTAAGGGGTTATGTTTTGTAAATGCTGTTTATGAAGAAAATGTTTTTAAAAAGATTAATAACAATGATTTTTTTCCTGTATTTTTAATTAAGGGTTTTTCTTAAGTGAAGTTTAATTAAGCGAATTTTTTGTGTAAATCATTCAAAACTGTTGTTTAATATTCCTTCAATAAGGTAGAATTTAAGACTAATTTAAATTTATTTGCAGAAATTTGGTAAATGAATAAAACAATTACTCCATCTTTAGAAACAATTGAAAGAAATTGGTTTTTAGTTGACGCAAAAGATAAGACGCTTGGTAGACTTGCTACAGAAATTGCAACTGTATTGAGAGGTAAGAATAAACCAACATTTACACCTCATCTAGATACTGGAGATTTTGTCATTGTGGTAAATGCCGAAAAAGTTGAGGTAACAGGTAAAAAAGCATCACAAAAGTTGTATAGGAGACATTCTGGAAGACCAGGAGGAATGAAAATTGAAAAATTTGAGTCTTTACAAGAAAGAATTCCTGAAAGAATCATCGAGCAAGCTGTTAAGGGCATGCTGCCTCATAATTCTTTAGGAAGACAGCAGTTTAAAAAACTAAAAGTTTATAAAGGTGCTGATCATCCTCATGCTGCTCAGAATCCTGTATTATTAAATAGTTAATTTATCAAAATGAATAGTCAAATAAAAAACAAAGCTGTGTATTGGGGAACTGGAAGAAGAAAAACTTCAGTAGCTAGAGTTCGCTTGATTCCAGGAAATGGACTTATAAAAATTAATGGTCGTTCTGGAGATGATTATTTAAACTTTAATCCCCTGCACTTAAATTCAATAAAAGCACCTTTGCAAACATTAGGCCTTGAAAATTCTTATGATATTTTGGTAAATGTTTTTGGTGGTGGATTGACAGGTCAAGCAGATGCTATCAAGCAAGGAGCAGCAAGAGCACTTTGCGAATTATCTCCTGACAATAGGAAACCGCTAAAAACGGAAGGCCATCTGAGTAGAGATCCTAGAGCTAAGGAAAGAAGAAAATATGGTCTTAAAAAAGCAAGAAAAGCTCCTCAATTCTCTAAACGTTAAAGGAATTTAAATTATGCCAAAATCAGAAATTCATCCAAAATGGTATCCAGATGCAAAAGTTATTTGTAATGGAGAAGTTGTAATGACTACTGGCTCCACGCAGCCTGAATTACATGTTGATGTTTGGAGTGGTCAAAAAGAAGAAAAAGATTCTAAAAAATAGAATTTTCAAAATTAAGCATAATTTCAATTGGAATACTCAACATTAATTGCAAGGTTGAAAACTGCTTCAGAAAGTTTTGAAAATTTGGAAGTGCAACTTGCAGATCCTGATATAGCTAATGATCCAAAAAAATTAGAATCAATAGCAAGAGAAAGGTCAAAATTGGAACCTTTGGTGATTGATTTTAATAAGTTGCTTGATACTGATAAAGAAATCGAAGATTCAAAAAATCTACTAAAAGAGAATAGAAATGATAAAGAAATGGAATCTTTGATAAATGAGGAGTTAATAACTCTAGAGGAATCTAAGAGTGAACTGATTCAAAAAACCACAATCGCCTTATTGCCAAAAGACCCAAGAGATGAAAGAAGTGTAATGTTAGAAATCAGAGCCGGTGCTGGAGGTAACGAGGCTTGTATCTGGGCGGGTGATTTAGCAAGAATGTATGAAAGATATGGACAAAAAATTGGATGGTCTGTAAAACCTGTTAGTGCTTCCGAGTCAGATATGGGTGGATTTAAGGAGTTAGTTATCTCCGTTAAGGGAGATTCTGTATATAGTCAACTTAAATTTGAGGCTGGTGTACATAGAGTCCAAAGAGTTCCAGCTACTGAATCTCAAGGTAGAGTTCACACCTCTACTGCTACAGTTGCCGTTATGCCTGAGGCTGATCCTGTTGAGGTTAAAATTGATCCAACAGATCTAGAGGTTGGAACAGCAAGATCAGGAGGTGCAGGGGGACAAAATGTTAATAAGGTAGAGACAGCTATTGATCTTCTCCACAAGCCTACAGGAATAAGAGTTTTTTGTACTCAAGAGAGATCACAATTGCAAAATCGCGAACGAGCAATGGAAATTTTAAGAGCTAAATTGTATGAAATTCAATTAAAAGAAGCCAATGCAAAAGAGAGATCACAAAGGCTTTCCCAGGTTGGAACAGGCGATAGAAGTGAAAAAATCAGAACTTATAATTTTAAAGATAACAGGACAACTGATCATAGATTAGGTTCCAATTTTTCTCTTGAGCCAATTCTTGCTGGTCAATTAGAAGAAGTGATTAATGCATGCATAGCGCAAGAACAAAAAAGAATGATGGAAGATTTTAATAAAGAAGTAAATTAAGATTTTTTTATTAGATTGCAACCCCTATTACGTATTTACTCCATTCTTTATGCCTGCCAGAGTCAATTTGTCTTGTAGCTTCAAAATTTAGATTACTTAATGGACGATAAGGCTTACGTTTTAAGGGCATATTCGCCTCTTCGGGGGTTCGATTACCTTTTTGTACATTACATCTGAGACATGCTGTAGTAACATTTTCCCAGTTATCTGTTCCACCTCTGCTTCTCGGTAAAACATGATCTATTGATAGGTCACTACCCCTATAGTTACAGTATTGGCAAGAATTATTATCTCTCAGAAGAATATTTTTTCTTGTTAAAGAAACCTCTCTAAAAGGAACTTTGACGTAGTAACGAAGTCTTATAACTGTCGGCAACTTTTTCCCGCTATGAATTGAATATGTTTTATCTTCCTCTAAGCTTTCTGCTTTACCTTTAATCATCAAAATTACTGCTCTTCGCCAGGAAGTGATGTTTAAAGGTTCATAAGATGCATTTAAAACTAGAGTCTGGCCCATGCCAAAATACAATTTACATGTCATGCTAACTGTATATTTCAATAAGCGCATATATTTGTGCAAAGTTAATGCAAAATAGGCAAACAAATCAGGTATTTAATTTTGACAAATTTCCAAATTTTGAAAAAGATATAGATCTAAAACAAAGAGCATGGATTGAAGTTAAAGGTAAAGCAATAGAAACAAACGTTAGACAGTTAAGATCAAAATTAAGTAAAAATTGTCAATTTATGGCAGTCGTTAAAGCTGATGGATATGGACATGATGCGAAATTAGTATCAGAGTATGCTATCAAAGGTGGAGCATCTCAATTAGGTGTTGCCACATTAAATGAAGGCATTAAGCTTCGTTCTTCTGGAGTTAAAAAACCAATACTTATCCTCGGAAATCTTTATACGAAAAGGGATCTTATTATATGTTTTAAAAATGATCTTATGCCAACTATCAGTAGTATAAGAGAATGTTTAATTTGCAATAACATTGGTAAGCACTTTGGATTGAAATTTCCTCTACACCTTAAAGTTGATACTGGAATGTCAAGATTAGGATTTGAATACAATAAATTTGTTCAGCAATTTGAAAACATCAAATCTTTTGACAATATTTCTATTGAGGGAATATATAGTCATTTATCATCTGCAGATGAACTCAACTCATTAGATCCAAAAAGTATTACACAATTACAAAGGCAGAAGTTTCAGGAATTATTAAAGCAAATTAATGTTGATAGAAATAAAAATATCAAGATTCATTTGGCTAATTCTGCGGGAATGCTTATTAACAAAGATTTTCATTTTCACATGGTACGTGTTGGGCTTTCTATGTACGGATACAGTCCTCTAACCAAAATAGATAAAAATTTATTACTTAAACCAGCTTTATCTTTGAAGGTCAAAGTAGCTTTTATAAGAACTATTGATAAAGGTGTAAGTGTAAGTTATGGAGGCAAATTTGTAAGTCATAGAAAAACTAAGTTAGCTGTATTAAGTATTGGTTATGCAGATGGTGTACCAAGAAATCTTTCAGGCAAGATTAACGTTATTCATAATAATAAATTTTATCCTCAAGTTGGATCTATAACTATGGACCAAATGATGGTAGACATAACAGATTCTAATGAAATTAAAGTTGGTAGTACCATGGTATTACTAGGATCTGATGGAGATAAAACAATTTCTCCTCTTGAATGGGCAAGAAAATCTTGAATGGGCAAGAAAATCTAATACAATACCGTGGGAAATTCTTTGTTCTTTTAAAAATAGATTACCGAGAGTTCAAGTTGATTAGACATTTCGATTAAATAAAAAATTTTGAATGTTTGCAAAAAAATTGATAATGTATAAGAACTGGAGAGGTGGCTGAGTGGTTGAAAGCGGCTCCCTGCTAAGGAGTTACAGGAGGTAACTTTTGTCGAGGGTTCGAATCCCTCCCTCTCCGTGATTTATTTAGAAAATTTTTAATTAATATTTGTTTTAAAACAAGTCAAGATCAATATCTTCTAGGTCATAAATAGAATTTAAAATCAAGTCAGCGCCTGCATTTCTAAGATTTGTTTCGTAAGAATTACGTTCTTTTAATCGAGAATTTAAATGTAAATGAGGGGGAGCTATTCCGATACTTATGAATTTCTGAGATGGTATTTCCTTTCTAGCGTTTATAACTGTATTTATATCTGCAATAGTATCTCCTACATATGCAATGGGAATATTTGATTCGCCAAGTTTATCTCCAATAAGCTTTTTTGATAAGTTAATAAAACCTTTAGGATCAGGCTTGTCAGGGGCATCTCCCATAGATATTAATGGTGGTGATTTTAGTCCAAGTCTTTTTTCTAAAACAAATTTTGCAGAAGCAGACTCTGCACCACTAACAAAACCCCAGATTATTCCATTACCTTGAATTAAATCAAAAAACTTTTTATCAACTAATAACTCCTCATTTGTTATGTAACCCGACCAATATTTACTATCTTTATTTGGATCTCCACCAAAGTAAAACTTTTCAAAACATTTTACTATCTCCTCTCTTGGAGGAATTTTAAGGTTTAAGTTCTCTTTTTTTATAAATCTTTTTATAAGTTCTAAACTTAAATCCCAGTCATTATTCCAGATCCCTTCATTTTTTGCATTATCAATATCTATATAACTTGGCTCCCATCCGGAAAATTTGTAAACTGTTTTTTTTAATGAAAGTCTGTAACTATTTTCTACGCTGCGAATTACCCCATCAATGTCAAACAAAATTAAACCAATATTTTTCAATTAATTTTCTTAGATCATTATTATAAAAGATTAGTATTCTTATAAAGAAAAAGCAAAGAAAAACATTCTATTTATAAAATTATGGATTATCTAAACTTAATTTTGTAAATATCCTCTGGGAGTGAGAAATATTTCGTCAACTAAGGTTGTTTGAGAATTGCCAATAATAATGATTGATAACATATCAATCTCTTTAAAAGGAATGGTGTTTAAAGTAAAAAATTTTTTTGTTTGATTTTCTCTCCCTACTTGTCTAGCTATTAAAACTGGAGCCCATAAGAGCTCCTTTAATTCTTTTTTCTATTAAAGGCCATGGAGTTAATTTATCGCTTAAGCTTACTGAACAAAAGTCATTCATTAGTGGTGCTCCACTAATCGCAGCTGCTAATTGAACACTACTTATACCTGGATGTACTTCAAAGTAAGGTCTATATTCTTTTTTGATTTTTTGAAGTAATTCTAAAAGTAAACCTGCCATGCCATAAAATCCAGATTCACCTGAAGAAATTAAAGCCACTTTTATTCCTTCCTCAGCTAGTTTAATTGCTTTACTGCATCTCTCTTTTTCTTCAGTAAGTTTACTTTCAATTAAAACTTGGTCACTCCTTTTTAAGGACTTAATTAAATCTAAATACATTTTGTATCCGATCCAAACAGTACATCTTGAAAGTGCTTTTTTTGCATTACTGGTTAGGAAGGAGATATCACCAGGCCCACTTCCAATAATATGTATTTCGCCATGGGTTGGATTATATTGATTTTTTGATTCTGCTACAGCGATAGTTACTGCCCCAGATTGATTTTTGAAAATTCTTTTTTCTTCTAATAATTTTGATATTGCTGCGATAAATTTCCTGACTCCAAAAGATTATTTAAAGAATTTGCTATTAATTCTTTGCTTGTATTTCTTTCACATCCAATGCCAATCCATAATACGGGCGGGTGCCAAGTTGTTTCATGATTTTCGAATATACTCACATGAAATGTTGAATCTGGTTTTTCAATTTCTTTTTCATTAATTTGATTAATAATCTCCCCTGATTCTGAATTTTTCCATAAGCTATTACCAGATAATTGTTTGCAAAATATTTCTTCGTTCTTAGCTTGTTTAATTACTAGTTTTGACCAATCGTTTATTTTGCCAGATCTTTTCCAACCCCATTGATTCCCAAATACATCAAGATTTAAGAAGTTTTGATCATTGGAATTATTAGTTTCTATTATTTCGCCACCAAGTAAATTAGCAATTTGACATGCAATATTTTGCGTATTTGACTGATGTAAGCCAATTAATGGAACTATCTTGGAACATTTGTTATCTATAACTATTACTCCTGGATCTTGATCTTTAGAGGTTAAAAATGAATTTATTATGCGTATTGATGCAGCAATTGAGCAGCCTATAAAAATTATTAAATCTATCTCCGGCCATTTTTTTAGTAAGATTTCTCTAGGTTTTTGTACTTGAATAAGTTCATTTTCCTCTCCATTATCTTTTGAAGAACCTGCAATATATATGTCTTTGACAAATTCGGTTTTTTTAAGCCTTTTTAAAATTTCTTTTGAATTATTAGATAGACCTATCGCAATGCCTTTCAAATTAGAAACTATTGATAGTAACTTTGAAATTATATCCTGTCGCTGGATTTAAAAAATTTTCTTTGAAATATAAAAAAAAATTTAAGAAATTTATATAAATTTTGAGTAAAAATACTCATAATTTAGTCATAGACTAGAATTTAACAAAATATTCATATAGTAACAATCATTAGAACATTTGTTACGTTAATGCATAACGAAAGAATCTTTGCCTTATTATTTTTGAAACGAATATCTAAAGTTCCGAAGGATTCGTTTTCTTGAACATTATCATTAAAAATAGGTTCAAGATCCGATCAATCGGCTTTAATGTCAATTATTTTCGAGGTGCTAGATGACCATCAGCCCACCAGAAAGTGGAGAAAAAAACAAAAAAGTTTTGGAGGATCCTGTTAAGGCCGATCCAAGACCTATTGATTTTGCCAAATTAGATAAGCCAGGTTTCTGGTCAAGTAAATTATCTAAAGGTCCAAAAACTACAACTTGGATCTGGAATTTGCATGCTGATGCACATGATTTCGATGTGCATACAGGCGATGCTGAAGAAGCAACAAGAAAAATCTTTTCAGCTCATTTTGGACATCTTGCAGTCATTTTTATATGGATGAGTGCTGCATTTTTCCATGGAGCAAGATTTTCTAATTACTCAGGTTGGTTAGCTGATCCAACTCATGTCAAACCAGGAGCTCAGCAAGTATGGGCAATCGTTGGTCAAGAAATGCTTAATGCTGACCTTGGTGCTAACTACAACGGTATTCAAATTAGTTCAGGAATATTCCACATGTGGCGAGCATGGGGAATCACTAATGAGAGTGAACTTATGGCTTTAGCAATAGGTGCTGTAGTAATGGCTGCACTTATGCTTCATGCTGGAATTTTTCATTATCACAAAGCAGCTCCAAAAATGGAGTGGTTTCAAGATATTGAGTCTATGCTTAACCACCACATAGCTGGTTTAGTAGGATTAGGATCTTTAGCATGGGCTGGTCATTGTATTCATATCGGAGCTCCTACTGCAGCTCTCTTAGATGCAATTGATGCAGGCTCTCCTTTAGTTATTAATGGAAAAGAAATAGCAACTATTGCAGATATGCCTATGCCGCATCAACTCTGTGATCCACAAATTATCGGTCAGATATTTCCAGGATTAGCAAGTGGTACAGGTAATTTCTTTAGTTTAAATTGGTTAGCTTTCTCAGACTTCCTTACTTTCAAAGGTGGACTTAACCCTGTGACAGGAAGCTTGTGGATGACTGATGTTTCACATCATCATTTAGCTTTTGGTGTAATAGCAATAATCGGTGGTCATATGTACAGAACCAATTACGGTATTGGTCATAGTATGAAAGAAATATTAGATTCACAGCAAGGAGACCCAATATTATTTCCTGCTCCTAAAGGTCATCAAGGTCTTTTTGAGTTCATGGCAGAAAGTAGACATGCCCAGCTTGCAGTAAACCTAGCAATGCTTGGATCAATAAGCATACTTGTATCTCATCACATGTATGCGATGCCTCCATATCCATATATAGCTACTGACTACATGACAGTTCTTGGATTATTTACCCATCACATGTGGATAGGTGGATTATTCATAGTAGGAGCAGGTGCGCATGCTGGAATTGCAATGGTTAGAGATTACGATCCAGCAAAACATATTGATAATGTATTAGACAGAATTCTTAAGGCAAGAGATGCTTTAATCAGTCACTTGAACTGGGTATGTATGTGGTTAGGATTCCATAGTTTTGGACTCTATATTCACAACGATACTATGAGAGCTTTGGGTAGACCCCAAGATATGTTTAGTGATTCTGCAATCCAACTTCAGCCAATTTTTGCTCAATGGGTACAGAGTATTCAAGCATCTGCTGTTGGAACTTCTCTTTTAGCAGGTACTGCAGAAGCTTTACCTCACAAAGCTTTAAGTGAAGTTTTTAATGGAAGTTTAGTAGAAGTTGGTGGAAAGGTTGCTATAGCTCCAATTCCATTAGGGACAGCTGATTTAATGATTCATCATATTCATGCTTTCCAAATCCATGTAACTGTTTTGATACTTCTTAAAGGAGTTCTTTATGCAAGAAGTTCAAGGTTGATTCCTGACAAAGCTTCTTTAGGATTTAGATTCCCTTGTGATGGTCCTGGAAGAGGTGGTACATGTCAAGTTTCTTCATGGGATCACGTTTTCTTAGCTCTCTTCTGGATGTATAACTGTTTATCAATAGTTATTTTCCACTTCTCTTGGAAAATGCAGAGTGATGTTTGGGGACTTACTGGTGGTAATTTTGCACAAAGT
>LUMH01000710.1_pt1 | contig 12751 bp, 17 predicted proteins | sample 730001 | NCBI WGS metagenome assembly LUMH01 (sample SAMN03860268, study PRJNA289734) | marine metagenome | biome: seawater column; feature: ocean; material: water; isolation source: Red Sea water column Station 34 - depth 25m | place: Saudi Arabia: Red Sea | collected 2011-10-15 | depth 25 m
TTACTGATGCTGCGAAAGATTCTTCAAAAATAATTCTTGCTACTGACCCAGATCGTGAGGGTGAGGCAATAGCATGGCATGTAAAAGAATATTTAGATGAAAAAAAACTTTTAAAGGATAAAGAAATTGAACGTGTGGTATTTAATGAAATAACAAAAAAAGCAGTCACACATGGTATTGAAAATCCAAGACAGATAGAGCCCTTATTAGTCGATGCATACATGGCTAGAAGAGCACTAGATTATTTGGTAGGATTTAATATATCACCAATACTTTGGACTAAACTACCTGGTTCAAAATCTGCAGGTAGAGTTCAATCTGTTGCACTGAAATTGATCACTGAAAGAGAGCATGAAATTGAATTATTCAAGCCTGAAGAATTTTGGACTTTAAGTATTAATTTTCAGGATAAAAACAAAAGCAATATTACAGCAAGTATTTCTCAACTTGATGGAGAAAAAATTGAAAAATTTTCATTTAAAAATAAAGAAGAAATTGAAAAGGCAATTGATAATATTAAGAACAAAAAATTTAACATAACTGATATTTCCTCAAAAGTTGTTAGCAGAAATCCCTCAGGACCCTTTACTACTTCAACACTTCAGCAAGTTGCTTCTAGTAGATTGGGTTTTGGTGCATCAAGAACAATGCAAATAGCACAAAAACTTTATCAAGGAATAGAAATTGAGGGAGATACAGTTGGGTTAATTACTTATATGAGAACGGATGGAACTAATTTATCAGCTGATGCTGTCTCTGATTTTAGAAATTTTATTAAAAAAGAATATGGAAACGAATACTTGCCAGAAAATCCAAATAATTACTCAGGAAAAAAAGCAAAAAATGCTCAGGAAGCTCATGAAGCAATAAGACCAACTGATATTAATAGAAATCCAGATTCTGTTAAAAAGTATTTAAGTTCTGACCAGCAAAAATTATATTCTTTAATTTGGTCTAGAGCTCTATCGTCTCAAATGGAAACAGCAAAATTTGATAGAAATACAATAACGATTGAGTCTGAAGACGGTAAAACTATATGTAAATCAAGCGGATCGGTTTTGAAATTTGATGGATTTTTAAAAGTTTATTCAAATCAAAGCAAAGATGATGATGAGCAAATTTTACCTGAGATGTCAAAAGGACCAATTAATATAGAAGCTCTTATTGATGAACAACATTTTACCCAACCTCCCCCACGTTACTCTGAGGCGAGTTTGGTTAAAAAATTAGAAGAGTTAGGAATTGGAAGGCCTTCAACTTATGCAAGTATAATTTCAACAATAGCAAATAGAGGTTATGCAGAAATAGTTAATAAAAGATTTTTCCCAACTGACAGAGGTAAATTAATTTCTGCGTTTTTAGAAAAACTATTTTCAAAGTATGTAGATTATAACTTTACAGCTGGACTAGAGGATCAGCTAGATGAAATAACTTCTGGAAAAGAAAGTTGGTTAAAAGTCTTAGAAATGTTTTGGAAAGATTTTAATAGTAATGTTTCAGAGGTAAAAGAAAAAAGAACTAGAGAGGTTTTAGATCTTTTAAATGAAAGTTTGGGAGCATTGATATTTGACACTGATAAAGAAGGAAAGATAGTTAGAAAATGTCAGTTATGTGACACAGGTTCCCTTAGTTTAAAAAATAGTTTTAGAGGAGGTGCCTTTATTGGATGTTCAAACTATCCTGAATGTAAATTTACAAGACCACTATCAAAAGCTAAAGCGGCTGCTCAATCACAACTTGCTGAACCAAAATTTCTTGGAAAACACGAAAATGGAAATGATATTTTTCTAAAAAATGGAAGATTTGGTCCTTATCTTCAGTATGAGAAAGTTCTTGAAGAAAAGATTGAAGAAGAAAAACCTAAAAAAAGAAAAAAAACTAAGAAAAAGAAACCTGAAGTTAATGAACTATTGAAAAATGTATCTATACCAAAAGGAATTGAATTAGAAAGTATTGATTTAGATAAAGCAAAATTTTTATGTTCACTTCCTAAATCATTAGGCATTAATCCAGAAAATCAAAAAGAAATCACTTTGAACACTGGTAGATTTGGACCATATTTAAAATGTGAAAATAAATCAGCTAGAATAGAAAATGTAGAAGAAATTTTTTCTATAGGATTAAATAGAGCTATTACATTGATAGCTGAAGCAAAACCTGGAAGGATGTCTTCTTCAATTATAAAAGATTTAGGGGAGCATCCTGAGGATAAAAAGCCAGTCCGAATCATGAAAGGTCAATATGGACCATACATTAAATACAAATCTCTAAATGCAACAATCCCAGAAGAAAAAGACCCTGTAGAGCTAACAATGGAAGAGGCTCTTATACTAATTGAGAAAAGAAGAGAATACGATAAAAATAAAAAATCTAAAAAAAAGAAAAAATGAAAATAATTAAAATCATAATTTCAGTTTTATTCATTTCTTTATTTAGCTATACATTTTCATATGCTGAGGATTGTTCAAAATATGACAAATTAAGTAAAGATTATGCAAAATGTACATCTGATAAATTAAAGAAAGAAACCTCACAAAAAGCAGAGGAAATAAAATCTAAAACTGCAAAAAAGATAGAAGAAGGTAAAAAAAAATTTAATACTTCAAAATTAAAAGATACATTGATAAAGTTTAAGAATAGTAAAAATCATAAAGAATTTATGGAAAAAATGAAAAATGACAATTGAGGAAAAAATTAAAAAATTGAATATAAAATTGCCTGAAGCAAAACCGCCTGTTGGCTCTTATGTAGCAACAAAAATCGTTGGCAATTTACTGTATATTTCCAAAAGTAGCTTGTCATGGAGATCTTTCTAAAATTAAATCGTGTGTAAAATTAACAGGTTTTGTCAATTCAACTGATAACTTTACAGATCAACCAAAAGTAATTAATGGAGCTTCTGATTTAATTGCTTCTGTTTTTGGTGAAGCAGGAATGCACACTAGAGCAGCAGTAAGTACAAATAGCTTACCACTTGGAGTGTCTGTTGAAGTTGATGCAATTTTTGAGTTAAATTAAATTATCTTCCAATACCAAAATATTTAAAACCTAGTTTTTTAATTTTATTTGGTGAATAAATATTTCTCATATCGTAAATAATAAGTTTTTTATTTTTTGAAAATTTTTTGAAATTAATTGATTTAAAATCATTCCATTCTGTATGTATAATTACAATATCTGATCCTTTGATAGATTCTTGTATTGAATTAGAAAATTCAACATTTTTTAATTTTTTAAATTCTTTTTTTGATCCTGTAGGATCATAATATTTAATTTTCGCACCTTTTTTGGATAAAAATGGAATTAATTTTAGGCTAGACGAGTCTCTCATATCGTCAGTATTTGCTTTAAAAGTTACACCTAAAAAGGATACAACTTTATTTTTAATTTTATTATTTAAAATTAAACTAACTCTTTTGGATAATAAATCAGATCTTAAATCATTAGATCTGATAACGCTTTTTACCACTGATAAATTAGTTTTGAATTTATCAGCAGTTGAAACTAAAGCTTTGGTATCTTTTGGAAAACATGACCCACCGTATGCAGGTCCAGCTCTTAAAAATCTACTACCAATTCTTTTATCCAGTCCAATCCCTATTGAGATATCCTCAATATCTATACCAGTTTTTTCACATAAATTTGATATTTCATTTATAAAGGTAATCTTTGTTGCTAAAAAAGCATTTGAAGCATATTTAATTAATTCGGCTGCTCTTCTTTTTGTAGAAAGAAATTTTGCACCTTTTGATATTAGTGGTGAATATAAACTTTTTAATATTCTCTGGGATTTACTATCATTTGATCCAACTACAACTCTATCTGGATAGATAAAATCTCTAATAGCCTCACCTTCTCTTAAAAATTCAGGATTAGATACTACTGAAAAAAATTTTTTATTTACTTTTTTAGATATAATTTTTTCAATCTCATCACCCGTTGTCACAGGCACAGTCGATTTATTGATTATAATTTTAAATTTATTTATAGATTTAGATATTTCTTTTGCTGCAGCATATACTTGGCTTAAATCAGCACTATTACTATTTTTTTTGGTTGGTGTTCCTACACATATAAAAACAATATCTGATTTTTTCACCGACTCTTTTAGGTTTGTAGAAAAATTCAGTCTTTTATTTTTATAATTTTTTAAAACTAACTCTTCTAAACCAGGTTCGTAAATAGGAACAATACCCTTTTTTAAATTGTTAATTTTTTTTAAATCTTTATCAACACATATGACATCATTACCTAAATCAGAAAAACAAACGCCACTAACTAAACCAACATAGCCTGTGCCAATCATACATAATTTCATATTTTTCCTATTTCTTTCGAAGAGTTGATATAGCCACTCATGGTTCCACAATCAAGATACTTACCTTCAAAATTATGAGCTATGAATTTTTCTTTATCATTAATTAATAGCTGTATTGCATCAGTGATATGTATCTCTTTACCTTTACCAGGTTTAAGAGATTTTATTTTTTTAAAAATTGTACGCGGTAATATATATCTTCCAATAACAGCATTGTTAGATGGTGCTTTTTTTACTGATGGTTTTTCAACTACACCATCTATAACATAATTTCTTTTATTTAATTTTTTATTAATTTTATATATTCCCCATCTTGAAACATTATTTTTTTTAACTTTCATAGATGCCATAATTGATGCATGATATTTCTTATGTATCTTAATCATTGATTTTGAACAATTTTTTTTAATTATTAAATCGTCTGGTAATAACATTAAAAAATATTTATTTTTAATATATTTTTGAGTTTTAAGGACGGCATCACCTGTGCCCTTTGGAATATTTTGAAATACAAACTTAATTTTATTTTTATATTTAAGTATTTTTTTATATTCATTAATTATTCTAGGATCCTTTTTTTTTTTAATAATATTTTTATAAAACTGATCACTATAAAAATATTTTTTAATCATTAATTTTTTAATAGAGATAATAAATACAATTTCTTTAATGCCTGCTTCTATACTGTAAAAAAACAATTGTAAGTATTTTTGTTAATCCAAAACAATTTAATAATAAAAAAGATTTAAAATCCTATCCACGAAATATCAAGAAAGATTTAAAAATTCTTAAAAAAAGCAAAAAAGTTGATTTTGTTTATCTTCCTAAATTTAAAGACATATACAAAGATAAAAAAAAATCAAAAATTACATTGCTAAAAAAAGATAAAATTTTGTGTGCTAAATTTAGAAAAGGTCATTTTGAAGGTGTTTTAGATGTAATGAATAAACTAACTAAAATTGTAAAACCTAAGAAGATATTTATGGGAGAAAAAGATTTTCAACAACTATATTTGGTAAAAAAAGAATTGGAAAAAAAATATAAAACTAAGGTTATTCCTTGCAAAACAATTCGAGATAAGGATAATGTAGCTCTCTCATCAAGAAATCTTCTTTTAAATAAATCTAATTTAACCATCGCAGCAAAGATTTATGAAACACTAGTAGATATTAAAAAAAATACTAAAAATAAGAAAAATATTCCAAGCTTTTTAAATCTTAAAAAAAAAGAATTAAAAAATAATTATAAAATTAAAATTGATTATTTAGAGCTAAGAAACATAAAAAACCTAAAACTTTCAAATACAAAAAATAATTCAAGATTGTTTATTGCTTATTATTTAAAAAACGTGTTAGTACCATTGATATTGCTATAATCAATGAAAGAATACTATCTTGAAACCATATCTGAACAATAAAAGCACTTATTGCTGCAAATATAATTCCATTTAAAATACCAATAGAAAATTCTTTAAATACATTAGATGAGAAATTATTTTGAGTTAAATCATTTGTAGCTATAGTTCTTACTGTAACTGCAAGTGTTTGCATTCCAGCATTTCCTCCCATCGAAGCTACAATCGGCATTAAGAAAGCTAATACTACCATTTGTTCAATGGTTGCTCCAAATAAACTAATACACCATGTTGCTAGAAAGGCAGTAAATAAATTAAGTAAAAGCCAATTGAATCTTCTCTTTGTTTTTTTTACAACTCCATCAGTAATTTCTTCATCTCCTACCCCTGCTAATCTTAAAGCATCTTCCTCAGCTTCCTCTTTCAAGACTGTTAAAACATCATCGTTCATAATCATACCAACTAATTTATTGTTTTTGTCTACAACAGCGGCTGAATTCAAATTGTAATTTTCAAATAAGTTAGCAACTTCCTCTTTATCCATTTCAACAGGAATTAATAATTGAGATTCTGACATAATTGTTGCCATTTTAGTATCTCGAGGTGTTGTTAAAACTCTAGATGAAGGAACAGTTCCTATTGGTTTGAAATCTTCATTAACAATAAAAATTTCTAAAAACTCTTCTGGTAAATCTTTGTTTTCTCTTAAATAGTCAATTGTTTGACCTACAGACCAATTACTTGGTATAGCTGTAAATTCACGCTGCATAAGTCTAGCAGCAGTATCCTCTGGATAGCTTAAGCTTTCTAGTAGAGCAAATCTATCTTTAGGAGGTAAAGAGCTAAGGATTGCATTTTTATCCTCTTCAGGAACATTTTCCAATATAGATATAGCATCGTCTGACTCTAAACCTTTAAGAATACTTACTATAGATTCTGAAGATAAATAGGTAATAATTTCTGATTGAATAGACTCGTTTAATTCAACAAAAACCTCCGGATCAATATTGAAATTATTTAGTTTAATTAAGCTTTCTCTATCCCCTTCGCTAAGGTGTTCGATAATATCTGCAGCATCAGCAGGGTGCATTTCATTAAATGAATTGGTAATAAATTGAGCATCATTGTTAGCTATTTTGCTAGTAACAACTCTTATATATTCTTTATTAAACTCAAAATTTACTTTTTTATCTTTAGTTTTTTTAGTTAAAGACATAAATCTACCTATAATTTAGATTTGCACTATTAATACATAATAAAGATAATACAAATTATAAATGAACATAGAGATCAAAAAGTCAATAAAACCAGTAAATTATTTTGATGCTATTAATATACTAGAGTCAAGATTAAAGGATTTATATGAAAATAATGAGCAAGAATTAATTTGGACTTTAGAGCATAATGAAGTTTTTACAGCAGGAACTTCTTATAAAGAGAATGAGATTATTGATAAATCCATTAAAATATTAGAAACGAATAGAGGTGGTAAAATTACTTACCATGGACCAGGTCAATTAATTTGTTATTTTGTTTTAGATTTAAGGAAAAAAAAAGATATCAGAAAATTTATAACAATTATCGAAAAAACAATAATTCAAACTTTAAAATTTTATAAAATAGAAACTTTTCCAGATAAAGATAATATCGGTATATGGCATAAATATAATAATGAAGTTAAAAAAATTGCTGCAATAGGTATCAGAGTTAGCAAATGGATTGCCTATCATGGTTTTGCAATAAATATAAATAATGATCTAGAAAATTATAAAAAAATTATACCATGTGGTATTTCAGATAAAGGAGTAACTAATTTAAAAAATATTTTAGATCAGGATTACTCAAATCTAAGTGATATATTAATTAAAAATTTTATTTCAAATTTGAAAATCTAAGTCTTTTAGATTTTAAAAGTTTTTTAAAATAATCAGGTAACAATGCTGAATAAGTATGTTTTATGTCATTAATTTTAAATTTAATTTGATATGAATGTAACATTAAATTTTTATTAATTCCTTTATTGGAATTTGATAATTTATATTTTGTATCTCCAAATATAGGATTTCCAATTGCATATAATTGTTTTCTTAACTGATGTTTTCGTCCAGTAATAGGTTTTAATTCTAATAAACTTGCTTCAGAATTTTTATCAATAACTGTAAAAATTGTTTTTGCTTTTTCAATTATTTTTTTATCACCGTCATACCTAATTAAATCATCATCCCATACACCAGATTTTTTATTAATTTCGCCTTGGCAGATAGCTAAATATGTTTTGTGTACTTTTCTTAGTCTAAATAAAGAAGTAAGCAATTGAGCGCTCTCTCTGTTTTTGGCCATTATAAAAACTCCAGAAGTATCTTTATCTAATCTATGAACAGAATATGGTTTTGTTCCTTCAAAAATTTCACTTTTAGCAAAAATATCAACTAGATTTTTTTTTGATTTAGTTCCACCTTGAACCGATATGCCTGATGCTTTGTTTAAAACTACAAAATTGTCATTGTTGTCAATAATTTGATCTTCATTTGATTTTATAATTTCTTTTGATGGTAAAAACTTAATTTTTTTTTGTTGAATTGTTTCTTTAAATTCAATGTTGAATATATTTATTTCATCTTTCGTTTTTACTTTAAAAGAGCTTTTAACTTTCTTTCTATTGAGTTTTATTTTTCCTGTTCTTAAGTATTTCTCCACAAGTCCTTGTGGAATTTTGCCAATTTTTAATCTTAACCATCTGTCCAAACGCATATCATTACACGTTGAATCAACGATGTAAGATTTCTTCATGATTTAAGATTTAAGCTGTAGCTTGTTTTTTCTCTTCCGTTTTAGGAGATTCTTTAGTTGTGTCTTTTTTTGGTTTATCAACTCTCTTGGCTTCAACGTCTCTATCAACAAATTCAATTATTGCCATTGGAGCATTATCTCCATATCTAAATCCAGCTTTAATTATTCTTGTGTAACCACCTTTTCTATTCTGATATCTTTTAGAAAGTGTTTTTTTAACTTTATTAGCTGATTTAATATCTTGTAGTTTAGAAACTAACATTTTAGTTGTCTGTAAAGTTTCTTTTTTACCTAATGTTATTATTTTATCCGCTTGAGGTTTTAAAAATTTAGCTTTTGGCAAAGTAGTTTTAATCTGCTCATACTTAATTAAAGAATTAAGCATATTCTTAAGTAGAGCTTTTCTGTGCTCTGATGTTCTATTTAACTTCTTATTTGCCAAACCATGTCTCATTAAATTGCTTCCTCCAATTTCTTAGACATTTCTGCAATGTTGTCTGGTGGCCAGTTAGGAATTTCCATTCCTAAATATAGAGACATACCTGTTAAAACTTCTTTAATTTCATTTAATGATTTTCTTCCAAAATTAGGTGTTCTCAACATTTCACCTTCAGATTTTTGAACTAGGTCACCGATATAAATAATATTGTCATTTTTTAAGCAGTTCATTGATCTAACTGATAACTCTAACTCATCTACTTTTCTTAGTAAGTTTTTGTTAAATTCAGGTTCAGTAGAAACTTCTTTTACAGGAGCTTCAACTGGCTCATCAAAGTTTACAAACATTTTAAGCTGATCTTGGAAAATTCTAGCTGAATAAGCTACAGCATCTTCAGCAGAAATTGATCCATTAGTTTCAACTTCCATTATTAATTTATCATAATCTAATGCTTTACCTTCTCTAGCAGTACTTACTGAATATGAAACTTTTTTAACTGGACTATAAAGTGAGTCTATAGCAATAAGGCCTAATGGTGGCTCTTCAGGTTTATTTAGCTCTGCAGGAACATATCCTTTACCTGTATTAACATTCATCTCCATATGAAAAGTAGTATTTTCATCTAGATTACAAATAACTAAATCAGGATTTAAAATCTCAACATCTGCAACTGGAGCTATATCTGAAGCTTTAATTTCTCCAGGTCCTTTTGCGTCTAAAATTAATTTTTTTGTACCCTCAGAATTACTTTTTAATGCTAAAGATTTTACGTTTAAAACGATATCTGTCACATCTTCTCTAACACCTTTTATTGAAGTGAATTCATGTAAAACTCCATCAATTTGAATTGATGTTACAGCAGCTCCTCTTATAGATGATAATAAAATCCTTCTTAGAGAATTTCCTAAAGTTAATCCATAACCTTTTTCTAAAGGCTCAGCTACAATTTTTGCATGAGTTAAGTCATCACTTATTTGAACATCTAATTTAGATGGCTTAATTAATGACTTCCAATTTTTTACATTAACATTTTCGACTTCCATTAAACTCTCCTTTTCTTTGGTGGTCTAGTTCCATTATGAGGCATAGGCGTAGTGTCTTTGATTGACAAAATCTTAAATCCTCTAGCTTGCAATGCTCTTAAAGCTGTTTCTCTTCCTGATCCAGGTCCTTTGACTTCAACGGACAAAGTTTTCATTCCGTACTCAAGAGCTTTCGAAGCTGCAGAGTCGGCTGCTATCTGTGCAGCATAAGGAGTTGATTTTCTTGATCCCTTAAACCCTTTTTGTCCAGCAGATGCCCATGAAATTACATTTCCATTTGTATCAGCAATAGAGATGATGGTATTATTAAATGTTGATTGCACATAAGCAATTCCATTTAAAATATTTTTCTTAACTTTCTTTTTTTTTGAATAAGAACTTTTTACACTTTTCTTGGTAGATTTTTCTACTTTCTGATCTTTATTCTCAACCTTATCAGTCTTAGCCATAACTATTTTTTAGTTGGTGTTAATTTTTTTCCAGCAATAGCGATTGCTTTTCCTTTTCTTGTCCTAGCATTACATCTAGTTCTTTGTCCTCTAACAGGTAATTTTTTTCTATGTCTTGTTCCTCTGTAACAAGCTAGATCAATTAATCTTTTAATACTTAATGAAAATATAAGTTAAACCTATATGAACAAGTTTATTCTGTGGAATGTTTATACCTGCGATACGAGCCATAATTTTTGTGATAAATTGTGCCTTTTATATAAGAAGATTAATCAAAGTCAACGTCTTATACATTGATAAAAGTGTCTATTTTCCTTGTTATTTCTTCAATTTCTAAGCTTCCATCAATCTCTTTAAAATTTGGATTCTCAGAGTAGAAATTTAGAACTGGTTGGGTTGTTTCCATGTATTTCTCATACCTTGAAAAGATATTAAATTTTCTATAAGTTTATTAACAATATCATCACTTATAAATTTTCCATTCTTCATGTCATTGGTTATTGCTTTACCAATATCTGAATTTTTTTTGATTTCTTCTCTTAAAAGATCACCTGTTGAAATTTGAAAAGCATTTAATTTGTTTACAAGATATTTAGACTGAGTACCTTTTCCAGCACCAGGAGGTCCAAATAAAATTATATTCACTTACTTACCAAATTTTGTTTTTTTAATCAGTTGTTCGTATTGTGAACTCATTAATCTTGTTTGTATTTGTGTTACAGTATCGATAGCTACTACAACAACAATTAATATAGATGCACCACCTAAATAAAAAGGTATTGGATAGTTTGCAATTAAAAATTCCGGCATCAAACAAACTAGAGTTAAATATAGAGCACCAATCGTAGTTAATTTTGTTAAAATATTTTCAATATACAACGCAGTACTTTCACCTGGTCTAATTCCTGGTACAAAACCTCCATACTTTCTCAAATTCTCAGCAGTTTCTGTTGGATTGAATGTTATAGAAGTATAAAAAAAAGTGAAAAATATTATTCCTGATGCATAAAGCAACATATAAAGAGGTTGTCCTTGAGTAAAATAAGAGCTCAAGTTTAAAAAAGTTTCATTGTTAGAAAATGAGAAATTTGAGAATGTTACTGGTAGTAATAGAAGTGCAGAAGCAAAAATTGCAGGAATTACTCCAGCCTGATTTATTTTTAAAGGTAAATGTGATGACTCTCCTCCATACATTTTGTTTCCCATTTGTCTTTTTGGATAATTAATAAGAATTTTTCTTAATGCTCTTTCCATAAAAACTACAAAAAGAATTGTAACTATTAATAGAACAAAGCTCTTGGAATTTCTGCTACAATACCAGCAAAAATTATTAACGATATACCGTTACCAATACCTCTTTGAGTGATTTGTTCTCCCAACCACATTAAAAATATTGTTCCTGCAACAATAGTTGTAACAGTAGTTATTTTAAAAAAAGCTCCTGGGTTAATTACTAAGTCAGCCGATGACTCTAGACCAACAGATAAACCATATCCTTGAACTGTTGCAAGTAATACTGTTCCATATCTAGTGATTTGTGTAATTTTAGCTCTTCCTGTCTCACCTTGAGCTTTTAGATTTTTAAAATAATCAGAAACCCCTGTTAAAAGCTGTACTATAATTGCAGAAGAAATGTAAGGCATTATACCTAATGCAAATATCGCCATTCTACTAACTGCGCCTCCTGCAAAAACATTAAACATGCCTAATAATCCTTTTTGATTACCTTCCATCATGATTTTTAATTGTTCAGGATCTATACCTGGTAAAGGTACAAAAGTTCCAAATCTATAAACGGCTAATATTAAAATAGTAAATATAATTCTATTTCTTAAATCATTTGTTGATGATGATGCACTCATATAAACAAACTATTTTTTTAATTGAATAGATCCACCAATTTTTTCTAGTTTTTCTATTGCTGATTTAGAGGCCAGGTCAGCTTCAATATTAATTTTATCTTTTACTTCCCCAGATCCTAAAATTTTTAATTTTTTTGAGTTTTTATTTATTAGTTTAAGTTTTTTTAATAATTCAGAGTTTAATACTTCATTTGGATTGATATTTTTCTTGTCTATATAAGATTGAATTTTATCTAGATTTAAAATTGCAACATTCTCTTTTGATATTGGATTAAAACCTCTTTTTGGAAGTCTTCTGTATAATGGCATTTGGCCACCTTCAAAACTTTTTATAGCTACTCCAGATCTTGATTTTTGACCTTTTACACCTCTACCTGATGTCTTTCCTTTACCCGAGCCAATTCCTCTTCCAACTCTTATTTTAGATTTATTGATTTTTTCTCTATTATTTAAAGTAATCATTATCCTCTTTTTTCAATTATTTCAGAAATTTTTT
>LUMH01000239.1_pt1 | contig 12716 bp, 13 predicted proteins | sample 730001 | NCBI WGS metagenome assembly LUMH01 (sample SAMN03860268, study PRJNA289734) | marine metagenome | biome: seawater column; feature: ocean; material: water; isolation source: Red Sea water column Station 34 - depth 25m | place: Saudi Arabia: Red Sea | collected 2011-10-15 | depth 25 m
ATTATCAAAGATGTGTTTGCTTTGTCAGTGATAATGGTCGTTTTCTTCGCCATCGTTGGTTTTATGCCAAATTATCTTGGTCACCCAGATAACTATATTGAGGCTAACCCCCTAGCAACTCCAGCTCACATTGTTCCCGAATGGTACTTTCTACCGTTCTATGCAATCTTACGAGCTTTTACGGCTGATGTTTGGGTGGTACAGATTGTAAGCTTTTTAACTGGCGGGATCATCGATGCTAAGTTTTTTGGTGTTCTAGCAATGTTTGGCGCGATTTTGGTTATGGCAGTAGCTCCATGGCTTGACACTTCGTCGGTACGGTCTGCTCGATATAGGCCAATGCTGAAACTTTGGTTTGCGATATTAGTATTAGACTTTTTTCTTCTCATGTGGCTAGGAGCAATGCCTGCTGAAGAACCATATGCATCTCTGTCATTGATCGCATCAACGTACTGGTTTGCTTATTTTCTTGTTATTCTTCCTCTGCTGGGTGTTTTGGAAAAGCCAACTGCACAACCTGAAACTATTGAAGACGATTTTAACAACAAAAATGGCAAGTCATTAGAAATGCCAGCCGAATAGGTAAAAAAATGAATATATTTTCTCTCATAAAACCTCTTGCTAAAATCACCGCTGCTTTTGTTTTAGTCGCTAACTCAGCTTTTGCTGCAGGTGGTGGAGATGCTTACATCAAAGATTTTGATTTTTCCTTTGAAGGTCCCCTAGGATCCTATGACCAAAATCAACTTCAAAGAGGTCTAAAAGTTTACACTGAAATATGTTCAGCATGCCATGGCCTGAAATATGTTCCAATCCGTACGTTGGGAGATGAAGGTGGTTTGGGTTATTCGGAAGATCAGGTTCGCGCTTATGCTGAGAACTATGAGATCTTTGATCCAGAACTTGATGATTACCGGCCTGCAAAACCAACAGATCACTTTCCTGAAGTTGTTGATGCTGGTGCTCCTGACTTGTCTCTCATGGCGAAGGCTAGGGCTGGATTTCATGGTCCAATGGGTACGGGTATCAACCAATTAGTAAAAGGAATGGGTGGTGCAGAGTACATAGCGTCGTTACTGGCTGGCTATACTGGAGAAGAAAAAGAAGAGTTTGGTACTGTGTTCTACGAGAACACGGCTTATCCTGGTCGTTGGATTGCGATGGCTCCTCCATTGTATGGTGAGGACGTGGATTATGATGATGGTCATTCAAACGATTTGAAACACGAAGCTATGGACGTTGCTGCCTTTTTAACGTGGGCAGCTGAGCCAAAGATGATGGCTAGGAAACATGTTGGTTTTAGAGCAGTACTGTTTCTAATTTTACTTTCCGCTTTGTTATATGCCACCAACAAAACGTTATGGGCGCCAATCAAAAAACGAGCCGCTTAAATCTTTATTTGGTCTAAATAAAAATAACTAAGCAATCAATCGTTGTCGGACAGTCCAGCCCCTGCGCCACTTAACCTACTTTCATCAGTTGCAGGGGCATAAGTTTTGTGGGCGTATTTATTTAATGTTTTGAATTGTTTCTCACTCAAGCAAGCCCGAAATGAGGGTGTTTGCTTATACCCATCGATTATAAGCTCTTCGCCAGTCCATTCATAATTATTCACCTTCACTTTCTTTTCAGGTCTCACGTAGACTAAAGCGGCTAAGTCAAAAATATTACTCAGTTTATTGCTATTGGGCTGATCTATTTTCTTACAGTAGTCTATCCAAAATCTTTTATCGTGTAAGTGTTCAATCCAAGTATCGAGTTCATTAATACCAAAAGACATAAACCACGCACCGCAAGCTGCAGCGTCTTCAGCAATGCCCCATGATAGACCTGAGCCTACAGCAGCCTTATTAAGGAGAGCTTCATATTCATTTAGAGAGAGTTCGATCTCTTCACTCAAGGTGCCCAAATCCAATCTTCTGGGTCACTTCCCGACGATAATTCGTCTGGAAATGGTGCACCTTTAAACATATTAATTCTGACCCATCGGTCTGAGCGAGGGTCAAAATGGCAAGCACCAAAAAACGATAGCTTTGCTCTTAACATATCAATTGGCAACATTGAGCTATCAATAGTGTTATCTCTTATTTCTGAAAATGGTAATTCACCACAAGTAAGGCAGCGGCGTATTATATGCCTATGTTCTGGGTATACTGTTAAAAAACTTGCTAGAGGGGTTTTAGGTTCAAGTTCGCAAAGATTTGCATATGCACGTGCCACATCTCGTCCTGGCTGAAGAGCCTGTTCGTATTCGTTTAACTCTGGCATTTCAAACCGCTCACCCAGACGTGGCTCTAATTTTTCTTCTGAAGTGTACCACGCTCTTGCATTACAACTTGGGTCTGACCAATCAATCTCTAAGGCCCAGCTATAATATGCCTCGATAGTCGATTTTACATTTTCAACTGTCATGTCGCCATTAATCTTCCATGGAAACTTAATACAGAAGTTGAAGCCTTCTAACTTATCTTCTAGTTTTTCTACATCCTTTTCTAGGACGAGGTTTTTTTTAACTTGTACGGGGTGCTCAGATTGCCAAGCTTTTAAATGCGGCTTTAATCTCGTTATGAGTTCTTTAAATTTTGAAATTTCAGTCTGAGTAGCATCTTCAACATTTTTTACTGTTGCGATGGCATTTTCTTTAGCTTCAAACCAATTATGAATTAACCTAGGATGATTGATTAAAAATGGAGCCATCCCAAGACCAGTAGAGTTACCGACCCCAAAAGAACGTCTTATAGAGCTATCAAGTTTTACCGCTGTCTCTGGGTTTTTCATTACTGCTAAGTGTTCGATTAAATCCATCACAAATGTGCGGATTAAATAAACAGTCATCATTTCTAGTTGGAAAGGGGAGTTTGCTTCTTCTCGCTTTTCTACAACTCGGCGGTCGGCTGAACCAAACTTTCCAGATCCATATACTGCAGTTGTACGCATTAAATACCCAACATCCCTTATTCGATCTAAGTCGGGCTGCTTACCTTCTGCAAGACAGTTCAAAACATAATCCCACAATCTAACAGAACGGTTTGCGCGTGATAGGCATAATTCATTTTGTGTTAGGCGACCTTCTTCTTGATAAGGTACATGTTGGCTTAGTCTGTTTATATCATCAATTGAAGGCTTTCCATCGTAGAGGGTAAATGTAGCGTCCCAAGCAGAAGCTATGACACGGTCGCTCCGCATTTCGTCAGGTAAATCATGCGCAAAGCATACTAGAGTGTAATCACGTGATGGAGTGCTCAGCCTGTATAGTGCTCTTCCTACACCATGGGCGTTTATTTCAAATAGATCTCTATTAAACTTCCAGTTTTGTTTGGAAACTCTTCTTAGAAATTGTCTTAAGAAAGAAAGCCTTGATTGATGCATTGAGCCCATACGATCCAACCGCATAACTTTTTCCGCAGATCTTTTAAGATTAGAAATGTCAACGATGCGATTAATCGGTCTGGCTCCCTTAAAATAAAATTGTCAGAATTTAAGAATATACAGTGTTTTTTGATTTTCCAAGTTCAGTTGTTACTATAGTTACGTCAAAAATAAGAAATCTCAACGCTATAGGCACATATTTTTCAGAGAATATAGGCCTTAATCACAGTAAAAGTCTTGGTGGTGAAATTGGCAAGTTTATTCAAGTGGCATACCGAGGCACATTACTCGAGCCTTCAATTGAAGCCTAGCAATTTCGCAAATGCTTTAGCTAAAAATTTACCAATAGCGAGATTTATTAAAGAACATGTCAAAGGAAATTGTCCAATCATATTGGACTCTGAGAAAGTTGAAACCAACAAAAGTGATGACATAGGCGTTTTCAGAACAAAAACTGGTGGAACATCAAAAGAACCTAAGGAGGTTCTAAGAACTGCCCAAAGCTGGATAAACTCATTTGAAGTTATCAATACATTCCACAAAGGGAAAGAAAACTATGTTATATTTGGAAATCTGACACACTCATTAGCATTATATGGAATACTTGAAGCTTTGTACTTAGGACATAACGTGCACCACGTTCAGCAACTAAGATCTAAAGATGAAATAAAAGCTTTGGTTCAGTTCAAGCCAACTTTTGTTTACATCACGCCGACACAAATTCGATTTATATCTTCTCATTTTATAATTCTACCTGATGTTTCGAATGTATTCATTGGGGGAGGGCGTTTGAATTCGCAAACTAGAAAAATGGCAGAAAAAATTTTTCCAAATGCGGTTCTAAATTTATTTTACGGATCAAGTGAAACCAGTTTCATAACAGTTTCAGATAACGCTACACCTATTGGGTCAGTGGGTAAGGCCTTCCCAAATGTTAACATAAAAATAGAACAAAATGGGCCATATAAAAACCGTATATGGGTAAAATCTGATTACCTATTTCTGAAATATGCTCAAGGATCCAACAAAAATTTAATTTGGTGGGATGATTGGTTAACTATAAATGAGTATGGAACGATAAATACAGACGGGTATTTATTTTTAATCAGTGAAGGCTCCCAACGAATTACTATTGCTGATAAAACGTTAGAAACCTACGAAATCGAAGATAAACTCAAAACAGTTGAAAAAGTAATAGATGCAGCAGTTTGGACAGTAGAAAATCAACTGAGCGATTACCGAATTGTAGCCGCAGTAGCAACAAAAGGTGACGTCCATTCTGAACTACTCTATGGTATCCTCAAAGAATTTAATCCAGTATTTAAGCCGAAGAAAATTCATAAGGTTAATTTAAACGACTGGCCTTTGCTCGCTTCAGGAAAGACAGATTTAAGAAGTTTGAAAAGTCGATTTCATGACCAGTAAACAGGTTTTTATAATTGCAGGCAAGCGGAGTGCAGTAGCTCCACGTTTAGGAGCATTCAAATCACTGACCTATTATGAATTAGCAGCTCAGGTAGTTGGAGACGTTTTAAAAGAAGCAAAAATAGATAAGTCCGCAGTTGATGAACTTATAGTTTCAAATGCGTTAGGTGCTGGTGGAAATCCTGCTCGTATGGTTAGCTTAGAAGCGAAACTAAGCCTCTCAGTGGGTGGAGTATCAATTGATCGGCAATGTTGCGGTGGATTAGATGCAATAAGTATTGGTGCTGATCTCATAAAAAATGGTCATGCGGAAATTGTGGTTGCTGGAGGCGTGGAAAGTTACTCAAAGCGCCCGGTAAGATTACATTCTGAAAACTCTGATCAACCACTAGTCCAATATGATAGGCCAGCTTTCGCTCCCGCTGGTTTCAATGATCCTGACTTAGCTGAAGCCACGGCAAATCTCGCTCAAAAGTTTGGGATCAGTAAAAAAGAGCAGGACGAATGGAGTATTAATAGCCATTTGAAAGCACTTAAATCCCAAAATATTCTCAGATCTGAAATAACGCCAATCTTAAATCAAAAAAATGACTTATTTACTCGAAAACTAAATCAAAAAATTTGTGACCGAGCCCCTGTATTGTCAGATACAATTACCCACGCCAACAGTGCAATTGAGGCTGATGCCGCTGCCTTTCTTGTTTTAGTATCAGAGCGATTTTTAAAAAATAAAATTCAAAAAGGAGCCGAGGTTTTGGGATATGCAAAAAGTGGGGTCCTTCCTGAAGAAACTCCCTTGGCGCCAATTGGGGCAATAAAAAAACTTTTAGATCAAACAGGAATAACTTTATCAAAAGTAACTTTTATAGAACTTATGGAGGCTTATGCAGCACAAGCTATATTATGTACGCGTGAATGTAATCTTGATTTGAACAAAATTAATATAAGGGGAGGAGCTCTTTCTCGAGGTCATCCAATCGGTGCGTCAGGTACTATATTAGCAGTTCGTTTGTTTAATGAAGTTATAAATGTACCTGGAACTCTTGGAGTTGCGTCAATAGCTGCAGCTGGTGGTATTGGTTCAGCCATGATGTTAAAGTCTTAATGTCTGGCTATTATACTTTCGGGGCGCGCTTTAAATATCGCACTAGTAACGATTGTTGCAAGTGTCACCTTTAAAATATCGCCAGGAAGATAGACAGAAACAGCTACGATTGCTGCGTTTAGTGACATCCCAGCATTAATCATCATTCCAATAAGGCCGGGAATATACAGTACGACTATGCCTCCCACTATGGAAGAAAGGGCGACAGAAATTTGTATATCTACAGATTTAGTTTTTTCCATAAGCCAGCCAGTGATATACGCTGCAAGGGGAAACCCTACTATAAAACCTGCAGATGCCCCGGCAAGCAGGCCAATCCCACCTCTTCCACCAGCTAATAACGGTAAACCGACTAATGTTAAAAGAATAAATAATAATGCTGCTAAACCGCCTTTTTTTGAACCTAGAATGGTTCCACAAAGCATCACACCTAAACTTTGTGCGGTTATGGGTACTCCGGAAGCCAAGGGGAAAGCAGGTACCAATCCAAGTACAGCGATCAAAGCGGCAAATAAGGCAACTAGAACACTTGTTTTTTCCATCAATCGTCTCGCTTCTTTATTCCACCTCTAGCGCGAAGAGCTTCTGACACATGATCGGCGTCATCTAAAATTGATATCGCTAGAGGTACTGAAATTCTCCAAAAACCTCGTTTAGTCGATCTGGCTGATTGCGCAAGCATTAAATTCCTAGCTCTTTGATAAAGTATTGGGATTGACCTAACAAAAAGGCCTATCGTTATAGATACGGCATGTGGGTTTGCCCCAAATACTTTGAGACTAGATGAATATCTTTGAATTACTAAAATTATATCATGCACTTTGCTCGTCATTAAAAAAAGGTTTGCGAGTAAAAATGCGGAAATAAGACGAAAAATAAGGGTTATACCTTTATCTAAATGGTCTAAATAGAAATGCCATAGAGCCAGAACGACCACAAAAGGAATAGTAATTTTTAGCTGGTAAAATCCTGCCCAAAGAAACTTTAGCCCTCCTACAAAAAAATAGATTAGCAGGAGCACCAAAAATATACTGAACATTATAATTGGACTCGTTATAAAAAATAAAGTTGCGGCGATAGAGCAGGTAAAGATTATCTTTTTATGAACAGACACTTCATCTAATTTTGTGCTGTGAGATGAAATATTATGGAACATTAAATATTCTTTTCACGGTAGTTATACATGGCATCTTGATATTTTTTTATAACACCTCTTGGTGTGCCATCAGCTTGAACACCGCCTTCATCTATCCAGATTAATCTTTCATATTTTTCAAATGTTTCTGGAACATGGGAAACAAGAACGACTGTTTGATTTAAAGGCCTTAGGTATTCTTCCAATTTGCGCTGTGTAGGTATGTCAATGCCAGTAAATGGTTCATCTAATAGTAAGACCTTTGGTTCCATTAACAAAACTGATAGCAAACAAACCAAGTGTTTCTGCCCTTGAGATAAGGTCGAAATGGATCGATCGAACCACTCAAGTTTATTATATTCTTTTAAACAAGCGTTTACTTTGAAGTCAGCTTCATTTTTGCTTAGACCTAGTTGGGTTAAACCAAATCGAAGTTCTTCGCCAACAGTTGGGAAAATGATTTGATGATCCGAGTTTTGAAAAACAATGCCAACCTTTCTAATCGCTTCTTTTCTGTCTTTTGCAACTTCGATTCCATCTATTAAAATTTTTCCATTATTTAGTTTTTGTAAGCCAGCCATAGCGCGTAAAAGTGTTGTTTTGCCCGAACCGTTACGACCTATAAACCCAACTCTTTTCTCGCTAATAGAGAGACTTAAATTTTCTAATATTTTCTCCTCCCCATTAAAAACAGAGGCTGAGTGAATTTCAATTTCTGCCGAATTATTTGGGGTAATTTCCATTTGTCCATCTTCTTAGAGTGGAAAACAAAACATCTATTAAGTTTTAATGCTTCTATTAAACAGAATTCGAAGTTTTAGATAATAAGAACCTGTGTACCAACTTCTGTCATTTCGAATAATTCTGCAATATGCTGGTTGTAAAGACCAATACATCCGTTTGATGATCGGCGCCCTATTTTTCTTGTGTCATGGGTGCCATGAATTCGGAAATATGTCCAACTCAGATATAGAGCGTGTGTTCCCAAGGGGTTTTCAGGTCCTGGGCCTATGAAATCAGGCCACTCTGGATTTCTTATTTTCATAGCAGGAGTGGGTCTCCAGCTTGGGCCTTCAACCTTTTTGGTTACTTTGGTTCTACCAGTTTTGATTAAGTCATCAGACATCGGAACTGACGATGGAAATAAACGATAAATTTGTTCGTCTGATGACCAGAAGTGCAATGCCCTAGAAGAAATATCAACTAAAATGGCACCTCTTTTGAGTGTTTTAAAATATGGTTTCCAATTTAAGGCTCTAAAACTAGAGACATTGTGTCTTATGTTTTCTGAAATTTCTTTTTCTATTTCTGTTGTGTTGTCTTGGTTTACATTTGATAGAGCAAGGCTTGGAGCACACAAAGATGCGCCTGAGACTCTCAAAAAATTACGGCGATTAATTTTTATCATAGAAAAACCTTAATTGTGTTCTTAATATTTTAATGCAAGAAAGTTGTAGGCTCAATTAGAAATATTGGGTTGGTTAGATAAAAAAAGCATAGGTGCGGGACGTTATGCTAAAGTTTATGATTTCGATTTTAATATCAGCCTTTTTATTAGGCTGTGCTCCTCAAGAAATACAAATGGCATCGGATGGAAAACCAGTGCCTAAAATTTATGATATGCGCGCTCAATCAACGGCCCAAATACAGTTCCGGATGCTTGATGCAGTAAATGTTTTAAGGTCTAGCCGGTCTTTACCAAGTTTGCAGTTGAATGCTAGGCTAAATGCAGCGGCAGCAACGCATTCTCGTGATATGTCAGTTCAAAACCGTCCTTGGCACTTTGGATCTGATGGCTCCTCGCCATTAGACAGAGCTAGGCGTCTGAGCTATGCAGGAGATTTTCTAGGGGAAGTAATTTCTGAAACATTTGAGAATGAATTAGATACTCTATCTGCTTGGATGGAAAATAAAAACACAAGAGCGGTAATTTTAGATCCAAACGCACTTGATTTAGGTTTCTCTTGGTATCAGGAGCCAAGTGGAAAAATTTGGTGGACCCTGGTTGTAGGGGGGCAAGCTTAGGTGTTTACGGTAGAATAAAAATGGGCGTTCCAATATCGACAGCGCTATAAATCTCATCCATTTCATGGTTGCGTATCGCTATACAACCAAACGTCCAATCGCGTTTCCACCATTTTGGTGACTTATCTCGGCCATGAATAAATATGTCACCACCAGGTGATTTTCCTAGCTTTGCAGCTTCCCTTTTGTCGGTTTCATTAGGGTAAGAAATTCCCAAAGACAAATAGTACTGACTATTTGGGTTCTTACGGTCTATGTAATATTTACCCTCTGGTGTTTTCCCATCACCTTCAAATTTTTTGTCGCCTTTGGGTGAAAAACCCAATCCAATTCGATATCTGCGTAGTACCTTTTCTCCACTAAAAAGATACATTTTTCGGTCTGATTTTTTGACTACAATAGAAGTAATTGGCTCTTTGATTGCAGCTGTACTGTTTGCCCAAGAGGAAACAGCACTTAAAAAAGAAAAGATAACTGTAATCAGGATTAATTTTATTTTCATTTGTATTTTAACTGCTCTTTTTCTTCTTTATTAGCTTAAGATTTTAATGTTCAGCAACAGAATTCTTGATAAAATTTGTTAAAGGTGCAGGCTGATGTTCAAAGTTTTCATCTATCGCGATTTCAAAAACCCACCAGATTGGTGATGCCAGAGCTCAGAATACAAGCCGCCCCTTGATAAAAGAGACTCGTGGTCTCCATCCTCTACGATTTCACCTTTATCCAGAACAAGTATTCGATCCATCTGCGCAATTGTTGACAACCTATGAGCGATGGCAATTACAGTCTTTCCCTTCATCATATTTTTCAAAGTATCTTGAATTTGGGTTTCGATTTCACTGTCTAGAGCGCTGGTAGCTTCATCTAAAAGTAGAATAGGGGCATTCTTTAGAATTACTCGAGCTAATGTTATTCGTTGGCGTTGCCCCCCAGACAATTTAATTCCGCGTTCTCCAACTTGAGCATCGTATCCTTTTCGTCCATATTCATCCTGTAGATTTAAAATAAAATCATGGGCGTGCGCCTTTTTGGCTGCTGCAATGATTTCATGTTCGGTAGCATTTGACTTTCCATAGCAGATATTTTCGCGAATGGATCGGTGGAGTAGACTACTATCTTGTTGAACAACTCCGATGTTCTTATGAAGACTATCTTGGGTAACACGAGCGATATTTTGACCATCAATATGAATTTCCCCGGCTTCTACGTCATAGAATCGCAGAATTAACTTCAATAAAGTAGATTTGCCAGCTCCAGATCGTCCGACTAATCCAACCTTCTCATTTTCTCTAAAAGTGACGTTTAATCTATTCAAACCTCCCGATTTGAGGCCATAATGATGGCTTAAACTTTTTACTTCGATTTGAGCTTTTGTAATTTCCAAAATATTAGCATTTTCTCGATCTCTGAGTTTGATTGGATCAGCCAAAGTACCCATTCCCTCTTGAATGACTCCAAGTTCTCTAAAAAATGAAGATATTGCCCACATAATCCAACCCGTCATAGCATTTAAACGAATTGCTAAGGCTGATGCAGCTGCGATAGTTCCTGCTGTAGCTTCGCCAATAAACCAAAGAAAAATTGAAACTCCGATCAAACTAATAGTTAATAAACCGTTCAGAATATTTAGACCAAAGTCCATTATTGTATATAAACGCATCTCCTTGGCAAAAGTTTGACGAGTTTGTTCGATGGCTGCCTTTGCACTATCTAATTCTTGGTTTTGATACGCGAATAATTTTACCGAGTGAATATTGGTATAAGTATCAACAATTTGACCATTTAGATTAGATCTAGCATCTGAAGATGCTTTGGATGCTGGGCTAATATTCCGGACGACCCAAACTATTAAAAAAAGGTATAATAAAAACCAAACTGCCATGGGAAGCATGAGTCGAAAATCTACGCTGTTAAGTAAAATTAACCCTCCAAAAACATAAGCTAGTGAATATCCCAGAGCATCAAATACTTGAAATACGACTTCTCCTGCCGATCTTGGAGTTTGCATGACCCTGTTAGCAATCCTTCCAGCAAAATCGTTCTCAAACCAACCAATTGATTGTCGCAAGACATGTTTGTGAGCTCGCCACCTAAAAAGGGTGGCGACGTTAACCATTAAGGTGTTATTAATTAATAATACATCTAGGGCAAAAATAAGAGGACGGACTACAAGAACAAAAACTATTGCCCATATAAAAAAATTAGAATGGTTTTCGAAAACATCGCTGGGATCACCGCTTACAATATCAATAATCCAGCCCAATAAATAAATAAGATAAATTTCGCTTGCAGCAGCTAATGTGGCAACAACGCCAGTTATAGCAAATACACCTACAAAAGGCTTTGTATAATCCATCAAAAATGAACGAATAGTATTTGGTGGATTGTATAGCTCTTTGTATTTGGAAAATGGATCAACTAAATTTTCGAAAAAACGGAACATTATTTTATATCTTTTGCGTCTTAATTGACGAATTATTTTTTAATCATGCGATAGTTGCTAATAGTTTCGTTCTATTTAGCGTAAAATCAGATTCAATCCATTTTTGCTCTAAAAATGCAAGAATTTCGCCTAATTTGGGGCCGGAAAAATATTCTGCTATGTCTGAAGATTTAATTGGAAATTCTACTGTGGATCCTAGTTTTATCTGATTGAAAATTTCTTTGCTGAACTCTGTTCCTTGTAGGCTCGCCCTCACTAGAACGATATCTAAAGCTAGTTTCTCGTTATAGCGATAAGACAACTCAATTTCAAATTATCCTCTGTATACGCCGCAAGTCGTCTAGTAGCGCAAGGAGAGATTTCATGTCTACTTTCGATGTCTTGTAAGTTAGCAAGACTATTGAAGTAATAGGTGTGAAAAACTTTAGAGATGATATTTGTTTTTTCCATTAGTGAAATAGAAAAAATGAGATTAGGTGCGGCAAATAATTTAAAGATTTCATCACTTTTCCTTTCTGCTGATATTATATCTAACCCATCCTTCAAGTCACTAAGTGCTGAAATTTCGATCTCATGAAACTTTTTATTTGCACTATATAATGCCTTCTTTTATTCTTTCATAAGGATCCCCTATGAAGATTATCCGTTTTTCTGCTATGTCAGCGAGCCCGCCCAGAGGATCTAAAATTGTCCCATCTTGCTCACAATATATAGCGTTTATGCTGAAATCGCGTCTTTTTGCATCTTCTTTCAGAGATTTCGAAAACTTTACTTTAGCTTTTCGTCCATCGGTTTCAATATCCTCTCGAAAAGTTGTAATTTCGTAGCTATGTTGATCAGCTACTACTGTGACTGTTCCATGATCGATGCCCGTCGGGATAGCTTTTAGCCCCGCCTTTTTCATAATTTCCAAAACTTTTTTCGGGTGAGCACTAGTAGCTATGTCAACATCAGTTGTCTTAAGGTTAAATAGAGTATCCCTCACACAACCACCTACAAAATAAGCTTTATGCCCATCGGAAATTAATATTTCCATAATCGACTGAGTAGACGGTTTTCTTAGCCAGCTAGCAGATATTTTCATTGGCTTAATGCTCTTGATAAATTTAGCAAGATTCTGGCAGTCGCTCCCCAAACATAATAGGGACCATATGGAACTACGTAGTAACTTCTTTGCGATCCATTCCATTTTCTTGTCTGAATTGAGAAGTTTT
>LUMH01000442.1_pt1 | contig 12655 bp, 10 predicted proteins | sample 730001 | NCBI WGS metagenome assembly LUMH01 (sample SAMN03860268, study PRJNA289734) | marine metagenome | biome: seawater column; feature: ocean; material: water; isolation source: Red Sea water column Station 34 - depth 25m | place: Saudi Arabia: Red Sea | collected 2011-10-15 | depth 25 m
ATTATCACTTAATGCATCATAAGCACACTCAGACTGAGAAAGACCCAGATCTCAATCTATCAAAACCCTTTCCAACCTCTATCAGGAGTATTATTCGAAGAATAATCAGAGATATAACTGGCCAAACAGGGATAAAATCAATTTACAACCAAGTAAGAACGTCATTTAAATTAGCTTTTGATAAAGATGCAATCGACAGCTTAACAAAACAACCTCAAAGCTTTAAAGGAAACTCTATCTCCCAGCCAGTGATAGCTAACCTTTTTTTATTTATAGTAATGTGGACTGCCGGTGAATGGTGGTGGTGGTTTGCTTTTTGGCTACGGCATGGCAATTTGTGGGAACTGCGGATACGGGGCACTAGCAAGATTGGGCGGAGGGGACCTTCGTGCATTTGTTATTGTTTTGGTCTTGGGAATATCAACTTACTTTTTTCTTTCAGGACCGATTGCCGGGTTTCGACTTGCGTTGTTTAATATGGATTTAACGGATCCTGGAAGGTATTCCGGCTTTAGCTACTTATTCAATGAATTTACTGGGGTTTCAGGTGGAGTTTTTGGAATATTTGTTGGTGTTTTTATTCTTTTTCTGTCTTTCTACAAATCTCAACTGCATAAAGAAATAAACGCTATATTCTGGTCTGCAGTTGTCGCGATTGCCATAGTTTCAGGGTGGTATGGAACTTATTGGATGAGAACTCATGGATTTGAACCTTGGGCATTAAATTCTCACACCTTTGCCGCACCAGTTGGTGAAACTATTATGTATTCTATGAACGGAAGCGCCATCGGCCTTAGTTTTGGTATAGGGTCTGTTTTTGGAGTTCTGATAGGAGCCTTTATTGGCTCAATTATTAAAGGACATTTCCGCTGGGAAGCATGTGAAGATCCTCGCGAGCTGCGTCGGCAAATAATCGGGGCAACAATAATGGGTGCGGGCGCCGTCATAGCACTTGGATGTTCCGTTGGTCAGGGACTCACAGCCTTCAGTGTGCTATCGTTCTCTGCTCCTGTAACCGTAATTGCAATATACATTGGCGCAAGACTAGGATTGAAACAACTGATTGAAGGCTTCCAGCCAGCTGAATAATTTTAATATTCTGCCAGCCGTGCAACATATCTTGCAAGAGTATCAATTTCTAAATTTATAGGATCAGTTACCTGTGTTTTACCCCAAGAAGTAACCTTTTTAGTATGTGGGACTAAGTTTACGCCAAATGTATTACTATCCACCTCATTTACAGTCAAAGAGGTTCCATTCAAAGCTACAGAACCTTTTGGAGCAATATAACGTGCTAATTCACTAGGGGCTTCAAACACAAATCTGGTACTATCGCCTTCATCTTTAATAGATGTAACTTTTGCAATTCCATCTACGTGACCAGAAACAATATGTCCGCCTAATTCATCTCCAACTTTCAGTGAGCGTTCTAAATTAACAGTATGTCCAACTTTCCATAAACCCGACCCTATTATTGTTTTGGAAACAGTTTCAGAACTAATTTCAACATCAAACCAGTCATCCCCAAAATCTACGGCTGTTAGACAAATACCGTCACAAGCTATGGATGCCCCAAATGTAATTCCTGCCGTATCATAATTAGTCTTAATACGTGCACGAAGATCGCCCTTCTGTTCCAGCTCTAAAATCTCACCAAGATCTGTAACTATTCCAGTAAACATTTGAGATTAAACTCCAAAAATCATTGTAAATTGAGACTAAGGTAACTCATAAAAATTGTGAGCAAAAGTATGCTACTAAAAAATAAACTAGTTTTCAGAGTTTTTTTCAACTGAATGCCAAATATTTAAAACTTCAGCACCAAAAGAATGTGTATGATCAAGTCGCCAGCGTTTTGCTTCAGTCAATGACGAAATTCCTAAATCATGAATGCTCGGCAAGCCATCAGCGCCTATCGTTAAACCTCCATGAAAGGTTACGATTTGGTCAACATAGTTTGATCGAATAAGAGATGCTGCAAGTTTACCGCCACCTTCACAAAATAGTCTTGTTATTCCTTTAGACGCTAACTTTTGCAAAACATCCTTTATCGAAATGCCAAAATTATCAACCGGGCACTCAAATAATTGGGCCCCTTTTTTTAACCAACTTTTTTTGCGCTCTTCAGGTGCATCAATTGAATGAAATATCCAAACAGGTTGTTCATGAACCGTTTTACCTAAATTACTCTTTTCAGGAATTTGCAACTTGGAACTTAGTATAACTCTTGCTGGCTGCAAACATTCCCCCAGATCTCTCACATTCAGGCTTGGATCATCAGATATTACTGTTCCACTTCCCACCATAATTGCATCATGTTGACGCCTCATATTGTGAACAAAATGACGAGCTGATGTACCCGTGATCCATTTGCTATCACCTTCCTTAGTTGCAATTTTACCATCAATACTTGCAGCTAATTTCAAAGTGACAAAAGGTCGACTTTTAATTTGGGTGAAAAAAAATCCAGAGTGATCCAGAGACGCCTGCTCCTCTAAAACACCAACTTGAACTTCTATCCCAGCAGCTTCAAGAATAGATATTCCCTGACCATTTACTCTTTCATCTGGATCTAGAACTGCAATAACGGTGCGCTTAATACCTGCGTCAACAAGAGCATGAGCACAGGGAGGCGTTTTGCCCTCATGAGAACAAGGTTCTAAAGTGATATAAGCAGTTGCTCCTTTTGCCTTTGAGCCAGCCTGATTTAACGCTTGAGTTTCAGCATGAGGGCGACCAGTTTGCGCTGTGCATCCTCTACCGACTATTACGCCATTTTTTACAATTACACATCCAACACTCGGGTTTGGAGAAGTTTGACCTAAGTTACGACGACCTAGCGATATCGCTAATGCCATGTAGCGTTCGTCGGTCACAGAATTTATGCTTTGTCTTCTGTTCGAGCCAAGGCTTCCATAACAATTTCACCAATTTTATTTGAATTGATGTCGGTCTCACCTAAACTTTCAAGACGCCGCACGATACCAGAAATCATTTGCTCCATTCTTTCATGCTCCACAGGTCTTTTTTGCAAAGCAATACGTATGGATCGCTCCAATTTATCTCTATCAAAATCTTCACGCCTACCGTTTGATTTTATTACCACCAAATCTCTTAGTTGAACGCGCTCATAAGTTGTGAACCGCCCACCACAAGCAACGCAAAATCTTCGTCTTCTAATAGATACATGATCTTCCGCAGGTCTAGAGTCTTTCACCTGTGTATCAATATTACCGCAAAACGGACAACGCATTACTAAACCTCATTTTGTATTCTCTCAGCATGGATCTTGCGCACACTTATCCACAGTTACCATAAAAAATAAACAATAAATTGTGTAGTGTGAATTTTTTCTGTCTACATAAAGTAGACTAGGATAACAAAAGTGACCCCACAATTTCCCTCTTACGTGGCCGTAAACGATGTTCAACCACATAAATTCCTTGCCAAGTACCAAGCATCATCCGTCCATTTTCAATTGGAATAGATAAAGTTGAAGGAAGCAATCCAGATTTTATATGAGCCGGCATATCGTCCGGTCCCTCATAGGTATGAGTTAAATATGACATTTCTGGAGATGAACTAGGAGGTACTAACCTTTCAAGATATTGAACAAAGTCAAACTTTACTTCTGGGTCAGCGTTTTCTTGGATTAAAAGACTAGCTGAAGTATGTTTGATCAAGAGAGTGAGAAGTCCATTGCCCTCAACCCATTTTTCAACCTCAGTTGTAATCTCATAAAGCCCAGGTCCATTTGTTGATACAAAAAACCTCTCTAATTTCATATTTGATTACACCCAAATAGCAGGCTGAAAGTTTTATAAATATTTACTATTGATCTAGGAAGCTGCGTAATTTCCTGCTTCTACTAGGATGCTTCAACTTCCTCAAAGCTTTGGCTTCGATTTGTCTAATTCGTTCTCTAGTAACGCTAAATTGTTGCCCAACTTCCTCAAGAGTGTGGTCAGTATTCATACCAATACCAAATCTCATTCTTAAAACACGCTCTTCTCTTGGCGTAAGAGAGGATAGTACACGGGTAGTTGTTTCTTTGAGGTTTTCTTGAATTGCACTGTCCAATGGAAGAACGGCATTTTTATCCTCAATAAAATCACCTAGTTGAGAGTCTTCTTCATCTCCAATTGGAGTTTCTAAGGAAATCGGTTCTTTAGCAATCTTCATAACCTTACGAACTTTTTCGAGTGGCATCTGAAGTTTCGCAGCCAGTTCTTCAGGCGTAGGCTCTCTTCCAATTTCATGCAGCATTTGTCTACCTGTACGAACAAGCTTATTAATCGTTTCGATCATGTGCACCGGAATTCTTATAGTTCTTGCTTGGTCTGCTATGGAACGTGTTATAGCCTGCCGTATCCACCAGGTTGCATAGGTTGAGAACTTATAGCCTCGGCGATATTCAAACTTATCAACCGCCTTCATGAGGCCAATGTTACCTTCTTGAATCAAGTCCAGAAATTGCAAACCGCGATTAGTGTACTTTTTAGCTATAGAAATCACCAACCTCAGATTGGCTTCAACCATTTCCTTTTTAGCTTGGCGGGCCTCTTTTTCGCCTTTCTGAACCTGCGAAACAATTCTTCTAAATTCTGAGATATCAAGACCGACATACTGTCCAACTTGTGCCATATCTGCTCTTAGCTCTTCGGCTTTTTCTCGTGATTTCTCAATAAACATTTGCCAACCACGGCCTGTTTTCTCTGCCATACGGTCAAGCCAATTAGGATCTAGTTCATAACCACGATACTCTTCAATGAAATCTCTGCGATTAATTCTGGCCTGATCAGCCAATTTCACTATGGAACCATCAATCTGCATTATTCTTCTGTTGATCCCATATAGTTGGTCTATTAGAGCCTCAATTCTATTATTGTGTAGGTGTAATTCATTCACCAGTTCTACGATTTCAGACCGTAAATCCTGATAATGCTTTTCTTGCGAGTCAGAAAAATCACTTCCATCATTTAAAGTTGCAGATATTCGATCATCTTGCATTTCTGACAACTGAGAATAATCTTCTGCAATACGATCTAAAATCTCTAAAACACGCGGTTTAAGTGCTGCCTCCATCGCTGCTAGAGACATATTAGACTGATCATCGTCGTCATCGTCATCATCGCTAATTATGGGGTTCCCGTCTGCGTCAAGTTCTGACTCAGCCTGCTTTGCTGGCGCAGCATTTACATTGGATGGATCTATAACGGGCTGACCATCGACTTCTTCGCCCATTTGATTGCCAAATGTTGCCTCAAGGTCGATAACATCTCTTAGCAAGATATCCTCGTTAAGGAGTTCATCTCTCCAGATTGTAATAGCCTGAAAAGTCAGCGGACTTTCACATAAACCTAAGATCATTGTATTGCGGCCAGCTTCTATGCGCTTAGCTATAGCAATTTCACCTTCTCTACTGAGTAATTCAACAGAGCCCATTTCACGTAAATACATGCGAACGGGATCATCTGTTCTGTCGAGCTTTTCAGTATCGCCAGTAGAAACAGCAACATCTTTGGTTTGGTTGACAGTAACTAAGTCTGTTACCTTGCCTTCTTCTTCCTCAACATCCTCATCTTCAATGATATTGATACCCATTTCAGATAACATAGACATAACATCCTCGATCTGTTCGGAAGAAACTTGATCTGGAGGCAAAACATTATTTAGCTGATCGTACGTTATATAGCCACGCTCTCTAGCCTCAGCGATCATTTTCTTAACAGCAGCCTGGCTCATATCTAACGATAAGTCAGCATCTTGCTCATCAGTTTTTCGATCTTCAGTGTCTTTTGCAGCCATATTTAGCTCCTGAGGCATGTGGAGTGATTCGTAATTACGAATCAATAGCGTGAACTTTTGATTCGCACACCCATATAACTTAATAATTACGTTTAATTTTCACGATTTTTAGATTTATTAAAGGTATCTGTGGAAATTTCTTCTAAAAGTGCGTCAAACTGACTTTTTTCATCTTTATTTAATTTTGCTCCATTTGGAGCAATTTCAAAATTCATCGCACCATCATTTTCAGATTTATTAGCTTTCATTTTTATTTGGGTTGCTTGGCCAAGTCTCCAAAACGCCGTTTCATCCAATTCTTCGTTCGAAGAATTAACCACTTCTGCAAGCTCCACATCCAAACCTCTCTGAATTTGTAATTTATTAATCTCGTCAGATAAGATTAGAGCAGCCTGGTCCACGTCGTTTTTTCCACCAAGACAAGGAATAATAGTTACATGTTTTTGGTTAAATATTTTCCCTGAAATTTTATCACCAAATTTACTTTCTAAACTTTGAGTAATATCTTCAGTGTTTAGGTGCCCCATTTCCATAACTTCTTCTAGCAGAAGGCTATGGTCATCAGAGCTCCAATGCATCGTGATCAACTTTTCTTTATTAAGATCAATCAAACTTGGGTATTTGATTAATATAGCAAGGATCACATTTTCCTTTAATGAGATGAAATTTTTCGTTTCTGAATTTGCAATAAATGAGTCTTTAACATTTTTTCCAGCGGAACTTTTATTATTGAAATCAGATAATTTCTTCCCAGACTTTTTAACAAATGTCTGCCACTTCAATTCTTTAAAATATTGCTGATAATGATATTTTAGCTGGCTATCACGCACGTTAGAGAGGGTTTGATTTAATTTTTTATCGAGGGCTGCTCTTGAGTCTGGGCTGTTGAAGGACAAACCCTCCGTTTCTCTTTTCCATATAAGATCAGCTAACGTAATTGCCTCCTCAACTAAAAGTTGCATCGCGTCCCTACCTCTTTCTTTTATAAGATCATCAGGATCATATCCTTCGGGAAGTATTGCAAACGTAATGGTTTTACCCGTTTCAATTAAAGGAAGAGCGACGTCGATTAAGCGGTAGGCAGCGTTTATTCCGGCTCGATCACCATCAAGTGCAACTACTGGGTTGGGGCTTATTCTCCAGATTAATCCCAGCTGCTCTTTTGTTATAGCTGTTCCTAATGGAGCAACTGATGCTTTAAAATTTGCCTGAGAAAGCGCAATGACATCCATATAGCCTTCTGCAACGATCAATGATGACTGGTTGGTAAGAGCAGATCTAGCAGACCCAAAATTATATAGGCTTCGACCCTTATCAAACAATTTGGTTTCTGGTGAATTGAGATATTTAGCTCGAGCATTCTGGGACATAGCTCGACCACCAAAGGCAATATATCGGCCCTTAGAATCTCGTATTGGATACATAATACGATCCCGAAAGCGATCATATACTGCACCACCCTCATCAGAACGCAAACACATCCCAGTATCAATGATATGCTGTTCCGGAATTTCTTTACCACGCAAATAATCGAATAGATCTGTTCTATTATTTGAGGCAAAACCTAACTCAAATTCATTAACAATGGATGATGATAATTTTCGACTATCAATATATTCTCGAGCCTTCAAACCTTGCGCAGAATTAAGTGAGCGCTGATAAAATCTCACAGAAAGCTCCATAACTTTAAAAAGTTCATCCCGGTAGTTTGACTTTTCTTTTGCTAACGGATCTTGTTCTGGCATTTGAAGACCAGCTTCTTTTGCCAGTATTTCAACTGCTTCAATAAAATTGACATTTTCAGTTTCTTTTACAAAAGAAATAGCATCACCCTTCGCATGACACCCAAAGCAATAATAGAAACCTTTTTGATCATCGACGTGAAACGAGGCAGTTTTTTCTTGATGGAAAGGGCATGGGGCCCACATATCACCTTTATTCTGGTTCGACTTTTTATGATCCCAGGTCACTTTGCGACCAACAACTTGGGTCACACTCACTCGTGCACGCAACTCATCTAAAAAACCGGGTGGCAAACTCATAACACAAATATCATGTCAGATTAAGTTAGAGTCCAGTCTATATTAATCTTTCAGTAATTAAATATTATGGTTAATTCGGGCGTTTAATGTTGTTAGAGAGCTTTTCAATTCATGACAAATCGTTTGCGCCATTGAACGAAACCCATATAAGTCGATCGTATTAGGCCCTATCCTGTGAAGAGTTACATTCACATGCTGCAGGCTAGTGCGAACCACGTTACCTCGTTTAAATTCTTTCATTCTTAGATCGACAGGGCATAGCCCCATAAGGGCATCCTCAATTAGATCACCACTCATTCTCAAAGTAACCCAAGCGTCACTTTGATCTGTTAAAACTCCAAATTTTGAGAGTTTTCCGTCGGGCTGTGGACCCACTAAAAGGGTATGCTGCCCAAACCACAATGCTCGCATGCCTTCCTTTCCAGTTGAACGCCCCTTATTCGGAAGAGATAATCCATGGAATTTTTTTAAATGATCAGCTAATTTTTCAGCTTTGTTTTTTAATGGCGAGATTGAAGTAAGAATTAAACCATCAACTTCCACAATAGAAGTGTTCGACACTTTGATGGGAAGCAAACCTTCAGCAGCTGATTTCTCTAACAACTTAATCACGAAGCCTATCTCCTTTGGGATCAAAGGAAACGGTGTTTATAACTTCACACTCAGTTTCAATACCTCTAAGATGATCCACCATTTTAATTCGATCTCCTAATCTACCACGACCATTTTTCAAAAAGGCTAGTCCTATAAAATATCCAAAAGTAGGAGAAAATCCAACTGAAGTGACATAGCCCTGATCGTTTTCTCTAATTGGTTCATCATTAGTTTCGAAAAGGTGAGCACCAGCAACAAGTTGCTTAACCGCCCCTAAGGGCTTAATTGCAACCATTTGCTCTCGGTTACTATCAAGTAATCCTGGTCGTGAAGCTGATGTTTTCCCTATACAGTCTTTTTTTTCGGAGATCATTCTTTGCATTCCTATATCGAAAGCGGTGACCCTCCCGTGAATTTCAGCATGAGTTATAAAGCCTTTCTCTAATCTTAAGACATTAAGAGCTTCCATACCGTATGGCCCTCCTCCCATCTCCTCTGCACGAGAAGCTAGTAAACGAAAAAGACTATCGCCGTATCTGGATGGAACAGCGAGCTCATAAGCATGTTCTCCACTAAAAGAGATTCGGAATAATCGACTGGGAACGCCTAAAACATCCACCAATCCGCAACTCATATAAGGAAAGTTTTCCGAACTGATTGGTTGGTCAAGTACGGCATTAACCAATTCTTGGGACCTTGGACCAGCTATCGAAAATTGCGCCCATTGTTCCGTAACTGAAATAAAACTTAAGTCCCATTCAGGGTGCAAGCATTGATGGACAAAGTCCAAATGTCGCATTACTTGGCCTGCTGCTGCGGTAGTAGTCGTCATCAAATAATGGTCTGGAGCTAGGCATGCAGTTGTACCATCATCCATCACATGTCCATCTTCTCTCAACATCAATCCATAACGCACTTTGCCAACTTTCAAAGTGCTAAACATATTCGTGTAAACAAAATCTAATAACTTGTGCGCGTCAGGCCCTTGGATATCTATTTTACCTACCAAAGGCCTGCTTCAATCATAGGGGACCCACGGTCAACTGATGCCGCGTGGGAAGTAGTAAAACGCTGAGGAGCAAACCCCGAGCCTTGCGCATTTTTACCCATGGAAGCAATTGAAACTGGAACAAAAGGGGGGCGAAAAGTAGTTGTTCCTGTTTCAGGAATTCCTCTACCCGTTGCGTCTGCCAATATAGCTAATGCAGCCACATTTGAGTTTTTACCTTGGTCAATAGCCATACCTTGTGTCGTATAGCGTTTCATATGCTCAACGGATTTAAAGTTTTCCTGAACAGATTGACGAACATCTTTGACAGTCACGTCATTTTGATAATCAAGCCATGCTCGTCCTTTTCCTTCCACAGCCCACTTTGGGGAAATTTCAAATTTTGTTGACTCTACCTTTGGTATTTTCTTTGTTTTTGATGATTTTCCAAAAGTTTTAAGTAAAGAATTAATCTCTTTTTGCGCCGACTCAAAGCACTTCCCAGTATCCATATGAGCTTTGGCTGACCCCACAACAGCCATATTTGGAATTGCGCCAATTTCTGGAACAAAACTTAAAATTTCATCATTCCAAGTTGGCCGACCATTCATATGACAGGTTAAATGCACTGTCGGGTTCCAGCCTCCAGAAACAGCCAAACAATCAACTTCTATTTTTGTTTCCACATTATTCTTTTTAATGTTGATTGATTTAAGACCCTGGCGCCCAAATGTATTTGAAACCTCAGCTCCGTTATAAAATGGGACATCCAGAGCCGTTTCACTATCTTTTCGACTGTCAATTATAGCAGCAACATTTACTCCGCTTTCCAGCAAATCACTCGCCGTTTTATGAGCAGCATTATTATTACAGAAAATTGCAACAGATTTACCTGTGGAAACTCCATAGCGGTTAAGATAGGTTCGTACCGCACTGGCAGTCATAATTCCCGGCCGATCATTATTTGGAAAAGCAATTGTCCTTTCAATTGCTCCCGCTGCTAATACACTATTCTTGGCGATAATTCGCCAAAAGCATTCAAGTGGCAGGTCCCCTCCTCTTTTAGATAAGTGATGTCCTACACGCTCGACAGCCGCAAAAGTTCCCTGGTCATAGACACCCGTGACAGTTGTTCGTGAAAACAGGCGTACGTTATCCATTAACTTCAGGCTTTCTGTGGTTTTAGCTGCCCATGTACTACCAGGCATACCATCGACCTGTTCTGTTTCACTATTTAAGCGTCCACCAAAAATAGGTTCTTGTTCTGCTATGATTACATCGAGGCCGGCCTCAGCAGCCAACTTTGCTGCCAGTAATCCCGAAGGCCCTCCACCTATGACTAGCAAGTCACAAAATGCGTAGGCTTTTTCGTAAGTATCTGAATTATGTAGTCCACTTAAAGAGCCCAGCCCTGCTGCTCGCCTGATAAATGGTTCATAGATTTTTTCCCAAAAACTTTTTGGCCACATAAAAGTTTTGTAATAAAATCCAGCCCCCAAAAAATGAGAAAAAAGATCGTTGATAGAAAGAACATCGTAACTCAAATTTGGCCAGTTATTTTGGCTTCTAGTGACCAAACCTTCAAAAATTTCTTGGGTTGTCGCTCTTACATTTGGATCTTGAAATGAACCTTCACCTACTGTGATAAGAGCATTTGGCTCTTCACTCCCAGCAGTCAGCACTCCCCTCGGCCTATGATATTTAAATGACCGACCAAATAGTTTTTTACCTGAAGCTAAAAGTGCTGAAGCAACGCTGTCACCCTCGTAACCAGTATAATTAACTCCATCAAACTTAAAATTCACCTTATTCTGACGGTTTATAAGGCCTTTACCCGAAACTCTCACGATCCATCACCCTTCAACTTGGTCACCAATTCAGCATGCAGTACTTCGTGAGTTGTAGTGTTCCGCGTTACCACCAACCATGAATTACATCCATTTTCATGATACCATAAATCTTTTGTTACTCCGGCTGGATTATCACGATTATGCAGGTAATCATCCCATTTGTCTTCTGACGCCTCGGGAGACGGTCTATTTATTATCTGCGCATCGCCTACGTAATAAAATTCTCGGCGATCTCTATCTCCGCATGTTGGACAAGGGATTCTCATAAAATTCCTTTCTTAGTGAAGATTATGTTGAGAGCCGGTACCCTCTTCATCAATCAAACCATAGCCAGTTTTAAATCTGTCCAACCTAAAACCACTTGCAAATTCGTGATGGTTATCGGTGGCAAGCAAATGGGCGAAGCAATAGCCAGAAGCAGGTACGGCTTTAAACCCACCATAACACCAACCACAGTCAATATATAAACCTTCTATATCTGTCTTATCGATTATAGGAGAACCATCCGGCGTCATATCCATAATCCCACCCCAAGAACGCAAAACACGGGCTTTTCCTATCATTGGCATCAATGTCATACCCGCTTCCATAACATGTTCTTTCATCGGCAAGTTGCCTCGCTGAGCGTAAGAGGCATAAAAATCTAAATCGCCGCCAAAAACCAGCCCACCTTTGTCTGACTGACTTATGTAAAAGTGACCCATGCCAAAACTGATCACATGATCAATGCACGGCTTCAGACCCTCAGTAACAAAAGCCTGCAAAACATGGCTTTCGATCGGTAAACGCATGCCTGCCATGGCCGCCACCTGCCCGGAACGACCCGCTACCACAATGCCAACTTTTTTAGCACTGATTTGACCGCGAGTTGTTTGAACGCCTGTGACACGACCTTGAGAAATATCTATTCCTGTAACTTCACAGTTTTGAATAAGATCAACACCTCTAGTATCTGCGCCACGCGCGTAGCCCCAGGCAACAGCATCGTGCCTAGCAGATCCACCTCTAGGGTGATACAAACCGCCGTAAATGGGAAACCGTACCTGTTCAAAGTCTAGATAAGGAATTAAATCACGGACACCTTCCGTATCTAATAAGATAGCATCATCACCTTGATTAATCATTGCATTACCCCGCCGTGCAAAGGCATCTCTTTGTCCATCTGAGTGAAACAAATTAATTAATCCTCTCTGAGAATGCATGACATTATAGTTTAAATCATTCTCCAGGTTTTCCCATAATTTCAAAGAGTGTGAGTAAAACTCTGAATTACCTGGCAAAAAGTAATTCGCTCGTACTATTGTCGTATTTCGGCCAACGTTTCCTCCACCAAGATAACCTTTTTCTAATTGATTTTGGTTTTGGATATCTAA
>LUMH01000698.1_pt1 | contig 12546 bp, 11 predicted proteins | sample 730001 | NCBI WGS metagenome assembly LUMH01 (sample SAMN03860268, study PRJNA289734) | marine metagenome | biome: seawater column; feature: ocean; material: water; isolation source: Red Sea water column Station 34 - depth 25m | place: Saudi Arabia: Red Sea | collected 2011-10-15 | depth 25 m
GCCGTGGGGGTTTGAAACTCGAAGGGGCTCTTAGGAATTTCGAGGTTGATGCAACTGGTCTGGAAGTGCTTGATGTGGGTGCTTCCACAGGCGGCTTCAGTGATTGCCTGCTTCAGCATGGGGCTTCCAAAATCTTCTGTATCGACGTGGGCTACGGGCAGCTTGACTGGAAACTTCGAAGTGATGCAAGGGTCACAGTGCTGGAAAGAACCAATTTCCGGCATCTATCATTTGACCGTGTTGGCCGTAAAATCGACCTGATTGTTATTGATGCTTCCTTCATATCCCTCCAGTTGCTTCTTCCAAAAACCCAGGAATTCCTCAAACCCGGAGGAAGAATCCTGGCTTTAGTCAAACCGCAGTTTGAAGCGGGACCTGAAGAAGTTGGAAAACGGGGTCTTGTCAATAACGAGGACATCCAGCACCGAATCCTGGAAGAACTGGAAACATTCAGCACCGGACTAGATTATAAAATATTAGGGAAGATGGAATCCGTGATTACCGGGAAAAAAAGCGGTAATCGGGAGTTTTTCCTCTACCTCCAGTCCCTGCATGACTCCTCACCCATTGGTCACAAGAAAATCTCAGATCCTTTGCAAATTCATCATACCCCATAAATCTCAAGCTGCGGACAACCCCATCATGGCAGAACCTGTATCAGAAGAAATGCTCAACATTCCTCTTGAAAGGATCAGTCTCAATCCCCTTCAACCCCGCAAGCATTTTGACGAATCAAAGATCATAGAGTTGTCCAAATCCATCGAAAACCAGGGAGTAATTCAACCCCTGGTGGTTCGGGTGCATCCGGAACTTTCCGATCACTACCAGCTCGTTGCGGGGGAACGTCGGTTACGTGCTCTTAAGATGCTGGATTATCAGGAAATCCCTGTTTTGATCCGGAACATCAAAGACCACGATCTACTGGAAACTGCACTGCTGGAAAATATCCAACGGGAAAATCTGACACCGATGGAAGAGGCTCGAAGCTACCAAAACCTTCTCAGGGAACATGGCTATACCCAGGATAAGCTTGCGGAACGCATCGGTAAGGATCGCACCACCATTTCTAACCTGATCCGACTGCTGCAACTCCCGGAATCCATTCAAAATGATGTGGAATTGGGGAGAATGACTTCTGGTCATGCCCGAGCCCTGGTTTCCCTTCCTTCTGAAGACCTGCAGCTGCTTTTGCGGAAACAACTTCTTCAACAGGAATGGAGCGTCCGTGAAACGGAAAAGCGTGTCCGGCAGATCCTTGGGAAACTCCCCCAGGCGGGCATCAAGAAAAGTTTGGACGGATCTTCAGAAGAAAAGAAACAGATGCTGCTCAACCTTGAAGAAGATCTTCAGCGGCAACTTGGCACACGGGTTGGCATTCGTCATTCAGGAAAAAAGGGTGAAATCCGCATTCATTATCAAAACCTCGACGAGTTCGACCGTCTCTACTCCCTCCTCAAATCACGCTGATCGCATTCGATCTTGGCATAAAAAAAGCAGTTTAGTTTAAAGAACCGTCTTAAATTAGACTTAGAATCTTTTAGACCTTTTCGATAATTCCAAAGTCTCATCAGGATCATTCCTTCTCTGAGTTGAGATTCTGAGTTTTATAAAAAGGTCATGATGCATAGATCAATCATGATTGAATCCACCATAGAAAAAAAATACGATTTCACCTTAATGGTTTCTACTCTGCTGCTTTTGGGTTGGGGCACTGTGATGATTTACAGTACCAGTGCTCCCTTTGCCGAGATGCAGTATCAAAACAGTCATTTTTTTCTTCAGAAACACCTCGTTCATATCCTTCTTGGAATAGCAGTACTCGCACTGGGACTTAAAATCGATTACCACCTTTGGCAAAAATATGCTTCCTGGATGATGCTCGGCATGCTGCTGGTACTGATCCTGGTCTTGATTCCTGAAATTGGACACGAAGTCAAAGGAGGCCGACGTTGGCTGCGATTCGGCAGTATTGGATTTCAACCCGTTGAATTGCTAAAAATCGTCCTGATCATTTATGTAGCTGCTTACCTAGAACGGAAACAGGAAATGCTATCGTCCTTTTTCCGTGGTTTAACACCCAATTTCCTTGTCACGGGTTTCTTTCTTTTTCTAATCCTGCTCCAACCAGATTTCGGTTCGGTGATCCTGATTGCAACCACCGTGTTGATGATGCTTTATGTCGGAGGAGGAAGACCCCTTCATATTTTCGGAAGCCTAATCGGAATGGGCCTTATTGGCGGTTTTCTGATTGCCAGCCATAGTTATCGTGTTAAGAGAATTTTGGCTTTTCTCAATCCCTGGGAAGATCCGTTGAATTCCGGATTCCAGATCATCCAATCTTACATCGCACTTGGTACAGGAGGTTGGTTTGGAAAAGGTTTGGGGGAAAGTCATCAGAAACTTTTCTTTCTTCCAGATGCCCACACCGATTTTATTTTTGCAGTCATTGGTGAAGAGCTCGGATTTTTATGGGTTTTTGTGCTGGTTGGCATTTTTTCCTTGTTCATCTGGAGAGGATTTTGGATTTCCTGGAACGCTCCGGATCGATTCGGGAAATACCTTGCATTCGGATCGACCACCATTCTCAGCCTGCAAATCATCATCAACCTCTTTGTGGTTAGCGGACTTCTCCCGACCAAAGGACTCCCTTTGCCTTTCATCAGTTATGGAGGCTCAAATCTGCTTTCCACCTTGTTCCTTACAGGAATTCTGCTCAATATCAGTCATCAAATCATTCCTTATCAAACGCCCCCCGGAAAGCAATGAATGCTTTGCTGAACTGTTTCCCTGAAAAGATGCTCATCTCGAGTATGCTTTTCTTATGCATGACTGCGGGAAACCTTTTTTCAGCAACTCCGGAAACCTCAAAAGCTCCCCAAAAACAAGACGCTTCAACTCCTAAAAAAGGGTTGAAGAATTTTCTCATCAGTGCACAGGAAAAAGAGGAATGGACACGGCTGATGCTGGCCATCCAGAAAAGTGCGGATGCAGTGGAAAACCTTCTTGACGATGGCATCAGTCCCAACCTTAGAGGAAGAGAGTCGTTTCAGGGTTACACCCCCCTGATATTCGCATCAGAGATTGGAAGCCTGGAAACGGTTAAGCTCCTGATTGAACGGGGTGCAAGAATCAATGATTCCGATTCGGAAGGCCGTACTGCTCTTTTTCATGCCTCAGAGAATGGACACTCCAAAATTATTTCCCTTCTGGTTAAAAATGGTGCCAATCCCAATGCGGTCAGTGTTCACAATCGCACCCCATTGATGCAGGCAACAGTGAACCAACATCTCGAAGGGATGGAAATTCTGCTCAAGAATGGGGCCAATGTGGATCATCAGAATCATTTTGGCTTAACGGCTCTGATGTTAGGCGCACAGAATGGAGATCTGGATTCAGTCAAGAAACTGCTGCTTCATGGTGCTGAAATCAATACTGCCTCAAAAAATGGCTTCACCGCGCTTTTCATGGCAGTTCAGAACGGGCATGGAAAGTTGGTGAGTCTATTTGCCCGCTTCGGGGGGGAAGTCAATCAGAAAGAAAAAGAAACATTAAGAACGCCCCTGATTGTGGCTGCCATGGAAGGTCATACCCCGGTTGTCGAATTACTGTTATCCCTCAAGGCAGACCCTTCAGAATACGACGGAAGCGGCATGATACCGCTTCAGGGTGCTCTGAGAAGCAAACAATTTGAAACGGCCGAACTGCTGATCAAGGGAGGAAGTCCGGTTAATCACCAGGATCATCGGGGCCAGAATGTCCTTCACGATGCAACTGTGGCAGGCAATCTTGGACTGGTGAAAATGATCCTTGAAAAAAATGCTGATAGCAGCTCAAAAAATCAGCGCGGGGAAACTCCATTGATGCTTGCCGCCTCGGAAGGCCATCTTGAAATTGCAAAGTTGCTTTTGAGATCCGGAGCTTCCCGGCTGATTAAAGATCGTTTTGGCCGAACCGCGTGGATGCATGCGATCGATGGCGGAAATGTAGAATTGGTCAAGTTGCTCGCAAAGGGCGGTTATCCGGCTTCCGAAAAGTTGATTTTTGCTGCCAGCAGGGGACACACCGAAGCCGTCGAAATCATGTTAAACCTTAATGCGGATCCGGATTCCCGTGATGAAAGGCAATGGAATGCATTAATGTGGGCGGCGAAAAACGGACATACTGCCACAGTCCAGCTTTTGCTTAAAACAGGCCTCGATATCAACTCCATGGGTTCCAAAAATTGGACCCCTTTGATGCTTGCTGCGGGGGGAGGTCATGCTGATACCGCGAGAGTTTTGCTTGAGTCGGGGGCCGATTACAGCATCCGTGATCAGGACCAATGGACTGCCTTGACCTGGGCTGCAATGAAAGGACATCTGCCTCTGGTTGAACTGATCCTGTATTTCGGTGCTTCAATCGACGAGAAAGGTTCCGATGGAGCAACTCCTTTGATCTGGGCAGCCTCCCAGGGGCATACAGACGTGGTTAAAATTTTATTGAATAAAGGGGCCAATCCTCTCATCGAGGATGATCATGGCCGATTTAAATATCAATCTGCTTTATGCAGCTAAGAGAGGATTTCCTGAAATGGTGAGCTACCTTCTGAAACAAGGTGCGGATCACAGTTGGATCACCGAAAAACAGGAAACTCCTCTAATTCTGGCATCTTTGGCGAAGAATCATAAATGTGCGGAAATTCTCTTAAAACAAGGAGCAGATCCTGACTGGACCGACCAAAATTCGTTAAGTGCTTTAAATCATGCTGTGATGAATGGAGATTTAGAGATGGTTAATTTACTTCTGGTCCATTCTGCAGACCCAAACTCTACAGGGGCTCAAGGAAACACCTCATTGATGAATGCAGTTTCCCATGGATATCCATTGATTGCGCAAAAACTCTTGGAAAGCGGAGCGCAAGTTGATGCTGTCAACCAGAGCGGACAAACGGCAATAATGCTTGCTGCAGCCAAAGGGTACCGGGAAACCACGAAACTCCTTCACCAATATTCTGCCTCAATTGATACAAAAGATTTCAATGAGAGAAATCCTTTGATTCATGCAGCATCTAACGGAAAAAGTCTGGTCGTTCAGTATCTTCTTGAACAAGGAGCTGATTATCAGGTAAACGCCCTGGATCTTCAGGGAAATGGAGGAACTGCACTGATCCATGCTGCCAGGGGCGGGCACCTCGATGTTCTACGTCTACTGCTGAAAAAAAGTGTGAATCTCAACGAGGTCGAACTGACAAAAAGACGTACTGCTCTGATGGAAGCCTCTGTTCGTGGGCACAGGGAAAGTGTCTTGTTCCTTTTGGATCAAGGGGCAGAGATGAATCTGAAGGATTTTAAAGGGCAAACTGCTTTAGGTTTGGCAGTTTCCCGGGGGCACCTGGAAATAAGCAAGGATCTCCTTTTCCGCGGTGCCAGCATTCAGGAAAAAGACCGAAATGCCAATAATCTTCTACACCATGCGGCCGGCAACGGAGATATTCCGATGATTGAAATGTTGCTGGGATCCGGTATTTCAAAAGATGCCGTCAACCGAGACGGTCATACACCTTTGATGCTCGCGTTGAAAAGAGACCATTCAGAAACAATCCCGTTGCTCCGCTGATCTCAGGAAGAAAAAAATCTCTCAACTTCCCCGATTCCACCAATTGATTACGAGCTTCTGTTCACGATCCAAAAAATCAGCCTCTTGGATTTTGCCTGCACCAAAACCCAACCGGAGATAGTGGAGCTTCGCAAGCATTTCCTGAAAACTTTCACTCTGACTCCACCCACCCTCATTTTTTTGGACCAGTTGGTCATATTCCTCTTCGGAAACCTCAATTGGGTTTTGGATCGCGTAAGGAGTCAGGTTGATCATCGATGAATACAGGATAAGATAGGTTTGTCAAAGCTTAGACTCCCTCTTCAATCAGTGCAAGCAACTCATTAAAGAGTGATCGATGAATCTTTCCAAAAAACAAAATATCAAAGTCTGGTGGGTGATTCCATCTTCCGGAATCCTGATCGGACTGAATGCGCCGGGGTTTGGAACTGAGTGGGTCGGATTTATTTCTTTAATCCCCCTGGTTTGGCTTTTGGAAAAAACCTTCCTGAAACCGGATCTATCCCAGAAGAAGAAACTTTTCCTAAGTCTACTATTCTGCTGGTTGAGCGCCGGAATCGGATCCTCTATTGGAGCTTATTGGATCACGCACAGTGCTCATGTTTTCGGTCACCTTCCCTGGTTTGGGGCTGTCTCAGTAACGTTTATCGGTTACGGACTCGAAGTAGGACTGCTGCTTTGGATTGCGTTGGCTGGTCCATTGGTGATCCTCCGTCATGGACTTCAATGGGGAATGCCTTTAAGGATTTTATGGTTCGTTGTTGTAGACACGAACGCTCCTCGTTTGATCGACTGGAATTTTGGCGGACTGACATTGAATGGTTTCCCTTGGGTGGAACAGGCAGCAGATCTTGTCGGTTCCTCAGGGTTAAGTCTTTTCATGATCAGCACCAACCTTCTCATAGCTGCATGGTTTGCCCCGGAACACAACAAATCCAACATCCCGATGCTGAAAAGCTTGAGCATCTGTACCGGAATGCTCTTCCTGGCAGCAGCAGGATACGGAATGATCAAACAAGACTCTCTCAGGAAGTTTTCGAATACCGAAAAATCCTCTCAACAAATTTGGATCGGTTCGGTCCAGCCGAATTTTTCCCTTCAGGATCTCGTCTGGCCCGAATCCGTCTATCCCGATCCCTTCTTCAAAAAAGATCTCTCCCGGAAAAGGGTTTTGCAATGGGCAGAAAAACATCAAACCTCCATTTTGCTTGCCTCGATTGACTGGGAAATGGGAAAAACAGGTCCCCGTTTTTTTGGAATCTCAGTGATGGTCGGACCGAATGGTAAAATCATTGGCAGGTATAACAAAATCTTTCTCATCCCATTTGGGGAAACTCTACCCTTTTCTGAATGGTTCCCTGAAATCGCCGAGTGGTTGAGAAAAGAAATCAGGAACATGTCGGAATTTGAAAAAGGGACGGAATATACGGTGTTCCAGCTTAACCCGGAACTTCAGGTTTCTGCTTCCATTTGTTTTGATATTTTCTCCACTGAAATCGTAAGGAACATGACCCGAAATGGCGCTGGGTTTGTTGCCAATTTAAGCAATCTGGCATGGTTCGGCAAAACCACTGCCACCCATAGCATGGAAGCATTTGTGCGATGGAGAGCGATTGAGAACAGGGTGCCGATTCTTTTTGCCAGCAACAACGGAAGCAGTGTCTTGATCGGCCCGGATGGTCAGCCTCTGAGTCCTTATCTTGGACTCTTTAAAACTGGTTTAATGGGAGAAACCGTTTCGATCGGAAGCCATTATTCTTTTTATCGGGAACACAGCGAAATCGTCCGGATCACCTTCATCCTGCTGATGCTTGTTTCAGGCTGGTTTGCAATTCGTCAACGGAGGAAACAGAAAGATGATTCAGGATAAACATCATGGGCTTATCCATTTCAAAGTAGTTGCTTACCTTTTGAGAATTCTTGAGGAACAGATCTCAGGATTTTCCTCAACTTTCCGCCTCTTCATCGCTCAAGATTTTTTTCAGTCTGCCGATAATTCCAACAGATCCGGTTGGATTTGATTCAACCTCCAGGGAAGTGTAGGATCAATCTGTTTTTAATTTTCAAAAAACCGATTGATTTATCTTTGTTGAAAAAGATCTTCTGAAACGATCGAAGACGGATTCGATATACGGATCGGTCTGTTTTGAACCTGCATGGTAAATAAGGTTCAGTAACATTTTTCATTTTCCACCAAGTGAGGTGTTTATGCCTGTGCAATATCTGAATATTTACTTGATTGGATTCCTGGGTTCTGTCGTGGCGGTCATTGTCGGAATCGGGTTCAGCTATTCCGGAATGTCAGAATTAGGATTCAGTGTCTATCGCGGGATGGAGATGACCACCTATTACCTTGATAAGAATCGTTATGATCTATACATGAATGCGATGGTCTACTGCATAACCTTCGGAGCAGCGCTAATGCTGATCCTGGCAGTGATACTCATTCCAAGTGCACAACAGGTTCAAAAACGGATGTCCGCAACTCCCTATGGCACTCCGGCAATTGGAACTCCACCCTCGGGAATCGAAGCTCCTCCCATGGAAATGGAAATCCCTTCCTATGAGGAACCTCAAATGACTCCGGAACTGGAGGACTACAGTGAAGATGAAGGTCTTGGTATGGCAGGGCTTTCTGATGAGAATGATGCCGACGTTGTCAGTGGAAACGGGCGCATCACCGATGAATCCCACGAGAGCTTCATCCGGGATCACACCGAATCCGCAGTCAAATTCCTGATGCGGAAGGATCTCGACGATTCCGAGCTGAAACCCGAGGATGAACAGGTTCATGAAGAGTGGCAAAAACGTGGGCTTTCACGAGGAAAACTCCGTAAACATGTGATGAAGATGATGGATTGGGACAACATCCCAGAAGTCGCTGTTGATGAAATTTTGAGCCAGATACGTGAGAAAATCAGTTCCTAAAAAAATCATTGGCAAGCATGAAACCTGACTCGTTTTTCAAAGGTACCCCGACCTACCTCCTGGACGAAAAGCTCGCTGAAGCTTTTCATATTGCCAGGTTGTTGGAAAAACCGCTGCTGCTTGAGGGTGAACCGGGAACCGGCAAAACCAAACTCGCTCAGGAGTTCGCAATTCAGGAGGATCGTCAAATTTTTGAAGTTCCGATCACCTCCGAGAGCAAGGTTTCTCAATTGGTATCCAGGTTTGATGAAGTCCAGCGGTTGATGGATGCCCAGGCTGCAATTGCCAATGCACAGATGAAACAGGCAGGCATCGATATGGAAATCGACACTGCCGGTAGAAAGGTCGATCAACTGGAACAATACGTCCATCTTGGTCCGCTTGCGGAGTCTTTCGCCAATCCGGGTTCGGTGATGCTCCTGGATGAAATCGATAAAGCCCCGAGAGAACTTCCAAACAACCTGCTGTTTTTACTTTCTGAGCGGAAAATTGTGATTCCTGAGACCCAGCAGGTAATCAGCTGTGAGCCTGGAAAGATGCCGGTGATCGTTATCACTTCCAACCATGAACAGGACCTTCCTGCTCCTTTTATCCGCCGATGCATTTACATGTACATTGAATTTCCGCCACCTGAGCGGATGAGAGAAATCGTGCGCATGCATCATCCAGGAGCCAATAAAAATATGGTCAAAGCGGCGATTGAGATTTTTTACCAGCTTCGTGAGTTGAACCTTACACGAAAACCTTCAACCGGGGAAATTCTAGACTGGATCGCTTATCTGGTTCGTGAAAACATCCAGAGTTTGAAGGATATCGAACGATTGAAAGGAGCACAAACCCTGGTCAAACACCGGGATGATCGGGAACTGCTCCAACTCATCCAGGAAAAAGGGATTTCTTCTGCCTCACAGGCAAAATCCGGGCGTTGGTAATCCCTCCCATTTAGTTTCCAGATTTCAGATGGTTTTCATACTTTACATCATTCTTGGATTTTTCCTCGGAAGCATCCCCTTCGGCCTGATTGTCGGCAAACTCTGGCTGGGAACCGATGTGCGACAACAGGGAAGCGGAAATATAGGAATGACCAATGTCATGCGCATCGGCGGAAAAGGGCCCGGCATCCTGACCTTTATTCTCGATTTTGCAAAAGGCTGGCTGGCAGTGTTTCTTGCCGGAATAACTATAATTCCTGATGAAACTGATCCATCATCCCCAATCCTATTTCTCAGCCTGGTCGCGGCATCTGCTGTTTGCGGACATATATTTTCAATATTTTTGCATTTCAGAGGGGGAAAAGGAGTCTCCACCATGTTCGGGAGCCTGGCCTCACTCCAATTCGAAATCGCCCTGATTTGCGGCATCATCTGGGTCTTGATGTTTATGACTAAAAAAATCTCCAGTTTGTCAGCCTTGACGATGCTGGCTGTGATGCCATGGCTCTTTATTATCGTACCCTGGGTCCAAAATATTTCCTTTTCCGGGTATCAGTTCATGATTATGTTTGCTCTTTCAGGACTCATGATTTACAAACATCGAGAGAATATAGGGCGTTTATTGAGCGGACAAGAAGGAAAATTAAAAAGCGAAACACGTTCCGAGGAAACAAAATGAACCCGATCAGCAAGCTGAAATTCTTTTTAGGGCCCGGGATGTTTCAACATACGATCAATTTGTCTATCCTGGCAATCATCTGCTGGGTCGCATTGATCCAATTCCCGGAATGGGAGTTTCTGGGTTATCCTCTATGGATCAGCCTGATCCTGGTATCGACGGTCGTGATTTGGCGTGCCGGGGATTTCTTCTCACCTGGTGCGGAATACATTCAAAAGCAGCACAAACTTCCGGAATCGGTTAAAGCCGCGGTGATTGACGCGATTGCCAGTTCATTTCCTGAATTTTGTGTGGCAGTGATCGCGGTGATCATTCTTGGAAGGGCCGAAGTAGGAATTTCGAGTATCGTCGGTTCTGCTTTATACAATGTTCTTGTGATTCCTGCAGCAGCAGGTTTGATGGCACCCTCGGCAATGACCATCAACAAGGAAGTTGTCTGGAGAGACAACCTTTACTATCTGGGTGTGGTGGTTTTTCTACTTGTTGCCCTCGCCTTGCCTTTCTTTTCAGTTCCCGTTGAAAACCCTGAACCCAATACCCAATATTGGGGAATGATGGTCGCCCTGTTATTCATCGCCTTGTATGTAATCTATGTCTTCCTGCTTCATCACTCCTACAAGGCGAGTTTAAAAAACAACCAAGATTCAGATGTTCAAGAATCAGAGGAAGAGGATGGTGAAGAGGAGGAATTAGAAATTTCTTCAGAACCCCAAGCCTGGGGCTGGATCATTGGAATGATGCTTTTGATGGGTGGAGCATCTCATGTATTAGTCGAAGCTGCGATCCATCTTGGAGACCTGGCTGGAATCGATGCCGTGATCATGGGATTTGTTGTGATTGCTGCAGGAACTTCAGTCCCGGATACCGTTCTTTCAGTGATCAGCGCAAAAAAAGGACAATATGATGCTGCCATTTCAAACGTGTTCGGAAGCAACATTTTTGACATCTGCATTTGTCTCAGTTTTCCAATCCTGATTGCACTGGCCATGGGAGGCGGTCCAACCCCGATTGTTTTACCCCAAATTGAACTGATTGGGAGCCTGATTGCAGCAACTTTAGTAGCATTTTACTTTTTCCGAAGTGGCTACGAACTAAGCAAACCAGAATCAATCATCTTATTAGGAATATACTTCCTGATCGTGATTCTTTCCTTCACTTTTTGAACGTGAAAACTGAGAGCCTCACCCAACTGCTCTCATTTCTGGACGCATCCCCGACTCCCTTTCATGCGGTCGATGCTTTACGGAATCGTCTCAATGCTTTTGGTTTTGAAGAACTCCTGGAACAGGAATCCTGGAAAATACATCCGGGATCGAAATATTTCGTAGTTCGCGGTGATACTTCCATCGCTGCATGGATTCAGGGAACAGAATCTCCTTCGGTAACCGGTTTTCGACTCATCGGTGCTCATACCGATAGTCCCAATCTCCGGATCAAACCTCAACCCGATCTCAATCAGCACGGATACCTTCAATTTGGGGTCGAAGTTTATGGGGGTGCCCTGCTTTCAAGCTGGGCTGACCGGGATCTTTCCCTGGCTGGAATGATCTACCTGAAAAACAAAACAGGAAAAATCGAAGGACATCTTCTTCATCATCGCGAACCGCTTCTGAGGATTCCTTTACTCGCAATCCATCTCAACCGGGATGTTAACGAAAAAGGACTGGTGCTGAATGCCCAGACGCACCTTCCACCGGTTTATGGCCTGGAAGATAATGAGGACTCCGGAAAAGGAATCCACCAATTACTAGCAGGAATAATTGAATGCCAGGTTGAAGACATCCTCAGCTATGACCTCTCGCTTTATGATATCCAACCCGCGTCGACTCTGGGACAAAACCAGGAATTCATTGTTTCCGGAAGATTGGACAATCTCTACTCGTGTTTCTCTGCTGTTGAAGCCCTTTTAGAAGATCAACACACACCATCCCCTCAAACCAGGATGGCGGTATGCTTCGATCATGAAGAAATCGGAAGCATGACCACCCAGGGTGCCCGTTCCTCCTTCATCACGAGCCTTCTTAAGCGTCTGAACCAGGAAAACGATAATGACGCCTACGAACGCTCCTGCGCACGTTCCATGCTGATTTCAGCCGATATGGCACATGCGGTTCACCCGAATTTTTCAGAAAAACATGAACCGCAGCACTTTCCGCAAATCAACAGGGGACCTGTGATCAAAATCAATGCCCAGGGAAGGTACGCCACCAGCGGCAGTTCGGAAGCATTGTTTGAGCAGATTTGCAGGGAAAAGGAGATCCCTGTTCAAAAATTCGTCAACCGCACCGACCTTTCATGCGGCAGTACCATCGGCCCCTTTGTTGCCGGTAATTTGGGAGTTCCTACTCTGGATGTCGGATCGGCAATGCTCTCCATGCATTCCGTCCGGGAAATGGCCGGATCCAATGATGT
>LUMH01000512.1_pt1 | contig 12451 bp, 11 predicted proteins | sample 730001 | NCBI WGS metagenome assembly LUMH01 (sample SAMN03860268, study PRJNA289734) | marine metagenome | biome: seawater column; feature: ocean; material: water; isolation source: Red Sea water column Station 34 - depth 25m | place: Saudi Arabia: Red Sea | collected 2011-10-15 | depth 25 m
GTTTCTTGTTCCAACCTCATATCCAACTCTTGTTGCTTCAAGTGCACTGTTAGCTGAAACAACAGCTTGTTTTTGAGCCTTTAAATTGGCGCCCAGAGTGATTACATTTGAGAACCCAGACCTAACTTCTTGAATCACTGTTCTTTGCGCAAAAAGTGTTTCTTCAACAGCTCTATTGTATTCGGCATAGGCCTGCCTTCTTCTTGAACTGACAGCACCACCTTGAGAGATCGGTATTGAAAGGCTGAGGCTATAGTTCTTTCTTTGTGTCTCACTGGGAGCTTGAAAACCTAAATCTTCAAAACCTTCATATGAATATTGATTGGTATTTGATTCCGATTCTGTTCCAACAATATTAATTTTTGGTAAGTGCTCAGAGGCTGAGCTTCTAGCTGAATCTTGTGATGCATCTCTTCGAAGTACTGATGCTTGAAGTCTATAGTTATTTTTAAGAGCAATATCAACCCACTCTTGTTTAGTTGTAGGGTTAGGATTTTCTGGAACAATATCTGCCTTTAGAGAATCTATCGAGAATATTTCTCTCCCTATTAAAGAATTAAGCTCTTCTCTTGCATTAAAAAGCGCACCTTCAGAACGAATCTTTGCTGCCACGCTTAAATCATATGCTAATTGCGCCTCTTGTACTTCCGTAATAGCAGAAAGCCCAACTTCAAACCTCTGTTGGATTTGGTCAAGCTGCTTTTTAATTGCTTTTTCTTCTGAAACAGCAGCATTAAGATTATCAATTGCTCTCAAAACACCAAAATATTTTTCTACTGTTCTAATAATCAAATTTTGTTGCGCATAAGCGAAGTCAGCTTCAGAAGCATCCGTAAGTTTTTTTGATCTTTTAAAGTTAAACCAAGAATCAAGTCTAAAAAGAGGTTGTGTTAATCTAGCGGTAACTGAGCTGTTGTTGTAAGCGCTTTGCAACTCATCAAATTGATAATATTCGTTCCAGTTTGTTGATCCGCTCAAAGTAACATTTGGCAGAAGTCCTGCTCTTCCTTGCACAACAAATTCTTTACCAGCTAAAAGAGAATATTCTGAAGATTTATATTGAGGATCATTATCAAGAGCTTCGTTATAAATATCTAAGAGGTTTTCAGATGCTAAAGGCAAAGAAATGAATGATATTAAGACCAGATTTTTAAACATAACAATAATAATTGGGTTGCATTAAACAACCTTTATGCTATCTGTGTCAATATAAAGTGTCAAGTAAACTTTACATTAAGGAATTATTTTCTTTATATTACTTAAGCTTAGAGTAAAATAGTTGCAACGCTTATAAAGGTATCTAACATTGTCAAAAAAGGCTTACGATTCAAAAGCAATTGAGGTTTTGTCGGGTCTCGATCCCGTCAAAAAAAGACCGGGTATGTATACCGATACCTCTTGTCCAAATCACCTTATTCAAGAAGTTCTGGATAACTCTGTAGATGAAGCTTTATCAGGTTATTGTAAGCGCATTAAAGTAAATCTTTATAAAGATAATAGCGTTGAAGTCTCAGATAATGGACGAGGCATGCCTGTTGATGTCCATCCTGAGCATAAGCTAACAGGCGTTGAATTAATTATGTGTAAGCTTCACGCTGGAGCAAAGTTCTCTGGAGAAGATTATGGTTTTTCAGGAGGGCTTCATGGAGTTGGAGTTTCTGTAGTCAATGCTTTATCCACCAAACTTAATGTAAAAATTAAACGTGATTCAAAAGAGTATGAAATAAATTTCTCTGCCGGAGACAAAGACAATGATTTGAAATCAATTGGTGATGTTGGAGCTACGAATTCAGGAACCACAATTAGATTTTATCCAGACAAACAATACTTCGAAACATTAGAGATAAATAAAAAGAGCTTAAAACATTTACTAAAGGCTAAGGCAGTTCTTTGCCCAGGTCTTCAAATAGATTACTTTGATGAAAAAAAGAATGAGAGAATTAAATGGATTTTTGATGAGGGACTGAGCGACTACCTCGATGAGTTTTCAGGTTGTAACGAGAAACTTCTTGATGAAACTATTATTCTTTCCAAAACTTCCGATGATCAAGCATTAGATGTAGCAGTGAATTGGACTGAAGAGGCTTCAAATAATTTACTCAAAGAAACTTATGTAAACTTAATTCCTACTGCATTAGGTGGCTCTCATTTAAATGGGTTTAAATCTGGTCTTCTTGAGGCAATAAAAGAATTCTGCGACTACAGGAATTTGATTCCAAAAGGTATAAAAATTAACTCGGATGACATTCTTGCTAACTGCATTTTTGTTATTTCCTCAAAATTAAAAAATCCTCAGTTTGCTGGTCAAACTAAAGAGAGACTTGATTCCAAAGATCATATGAGCTTTGTTTCATCTTCAACAAAAGATTCCCTAAGTATTTGGCTTAACCAACATACCGAAGAGGGTGAAAAGATTGCGGATCTTGCAATTGCCGCTGCTCAAAAGAGGATTAAAAGCTCAACTAAAGTTGATAGAAAGAAAACATTTAAAGGCCCGGCTCTTCCTGGAAAGCTTTCAGACTGTAACTGCGATAATATCGAAGAAAGCGAGCTTTTTTTAGTTGAGGGAGACTCAGCAGGAGGGTCTGCAAAACAAGCTCGAGATAGAAGGTTTCAAGCAATAATGCCTTTAAGAGGAAAAATTCTTAATACCTGGGATTTAGAAAGTGCAGACATAATAAAATCTCAAGAAATTAAAGATCTTGCGACTGCTATTGGATCTTTGCCAGGAGATACAGATATTTCCAACCTAAGATATGGAAAGATTTGTATTCTTGCTGATGCCGACTCAGATGGACTGCACATAGCAACTTTATTATGTGCATTATTCCTAAGACACTATAAGAATTTAGTAACCTCAGGAAAAATCTTTGTCTCCATGCCTCCGTTATATAGGATTGATGCTGCAAAAGAAGTTTTTTATGCCCTCGATGAGAATGAAAAAGAATCTATTGTTAAGAAAATTAAAAAACAGAACTCGAAAATTAAGATAGATATTCAAAGATTTAAAGGGCTTGGAGAAATGAATCCGTCTCAATTAAGAGAGACGGTTATGAAGCCTGAATCAAGAAGATTAGTTCAACTAACTTTAAGTAGTTCTGATAATGCAAACTCAGTATTTGATCTACTGCTTTCTAAAAAGAGAGCCCCAGATAGAAAAGAATGGCTTGAAAAGAAAGGTAACTTAGCGGAGATTTAATGACTAAAGAAAATTTAGATAAACAAAGCATTAAAAAATATGCAGAAAATGCATATCTCAATTATTCGATGTATGTCATTTTGGATCGAGCTTTACCCAATATTGGAGATGGGCTGAAGCCAGTACAAAGAAGGATTTTATATGCAATGTCAGAACTTGGACTAAATGCATCATCAAAGTACAAGAAATCTGCTAGAACTGTTGGGGATGTAATAGGTAAATTCCATCCGCATGGTGATAGTGCTGCTTATGAAGCGATGGTTTTAATGGCACAAGATTTTTCATTTAGGTACCCATTTGTAGATGGTCAAGGAAATTGGGGATCGCAAGATGATCCTAAATCTTTTGCGGCAATGAGATATACAGAATCTAAACTAACAAAATTTTCAGATCTTTTAATAGATGAGTTAAAACAAGGAACAGTTGATTGGCAGCCAAATTTTGATGGATCACTTCTTGAGCCAGTAATCTTTCCAGCAAAAGTTCCATCCATTTTACTTAATGGGACTACAGGCATAGCAGTTGGTATGGCTACAGATATCCCATCACACAATATGACAGAGGTAATTGATGCAACTATCCATGTTTTAGAAAATCCAAAGACTTCTGTTGATCAAATTCTCAAATATATAAAGGGACCAGATTTTTCTAACAAGGCTCCAATTGTTGCATCTCCAGAAGAGTTAAATGAAATGTATAGCACTGGAAGAGGTGCTTTTAAAATGAAGTGTGCTTGGAAAAAAGAAGGCAATGACATAATTGTAACTGACCTTCCTCATCAAACGTCTGGCTCAAAAGTTTTAGAGCAAATTTCAAATCAAATGATAAATAAAAAACTTCCAATGATTGTTGACCTAAGAGATGAGGGCGATCATGAGGAGCCAACTAGATTAGTAATAAGCCTTAAATCGAATCGAGTTAATGCAGAGGATCTCATGAATCATTTATATGCATCAACAGACCTGCAGAAAAACTACAGGGGTAACTTTAATTTAATTTCTCTAAAAGGGTCACCTAAGGTTTACTCAATAAAAGATCTTCTAAGCGACTGGATAGCATTCAGGAAAACAACAGTAACCAGAAAGCTCGAACATAGGCTCGATCAAGTAGATGATAGATTGCATATATTAGAAGGCTTATTAATTGTCTATCTCGATCTAGATAAAGTCATTAAGATCATCAGACAATCAGATGATCCCAAAAAAGAACTCACTAAAAAATTTAAAATATCTGATATTCAGGCTAATGCAATATTAGAGATAAAACTTAGACAGCTTGCAAAACTTGAACAAATTAAATTAGAAGAAGAAAGAGATGCTCTTAAAAAAGAGAAAAAAGAACTTGAGAAGATTCTTAATTCAAAGGCAAGATTGAAAACCTTTATTAAAAATGAATTAAAAGAAATAAAGGAAAACTTTGGAGATGAAAGAAACTCTCCCATTATTGAATCTTCAAGCGCAAAGATGTTCTCTGAGGAAGATACTATAACATCTGATCCTGTAACAATTGTCCTTTCAAATGCAGGTTGGATTAGAAGTGCCAAAGGTCACGAAATAGATCCTTCAACTCTTTCCTATAGAGGAGAGGATAAATTAAAAGACTTTAGTCGAGGAAGAAATAATCAACCCTGCGTATTTATTGATGCTCTTGGCAAAGCTTATACATTGCCTGCGCATACACTCCCTTCTGCAAGAGGCCTGGGCGAGCCTTTAACAGGAAGAGTTACTTCTAGCTCAGGAGTTGAATTTATGAGTGTTGCAATTGGAAAAGGTGAGGATAAGTTTCTTATTGCTAACACATCTGGGTATGGATTCCTCGCAAACTTTGAAGATATGATCTCCAATAAGAAAACAGGTAAAGCGTTTATGAGGGTTCCTGACGGCGCTGAGATTCTTCCTTGTGAGAAAATTATGCAAGATGATAAATATATAGCTGCCGTAACCAACTTTGGGAAGTTATTAATTTTTAATTTAGATGAGCTCACGGTCCTAGCAAAAGGCAAAGGCACTAAAATAATAAATATTCCTAAAAAACAGTTTGTTGAAAAGAAGGAAAGATTAATTATAGTAAAACCGTTTAGCGAAGGATCTAAATTAAATATTCAAAGAGACAATGGAAATATTAGGGCGTTTTCTCCAAAAGAACTGGAAGGATTTAAACTTGAACGAGCAAAAAGAGGACGATCTTTACCTCAAGGTTATAAAAGGGTTTTATCGATAACGGTTGAAAGACCTGAATCTACTTCCAATTAGGTAGTTTTTTCTTAGCAAGAATTAATTTTGGTTTTTCTAGCTTTGGAAGACCATTCTTATAATCTACAGGCCCTTCACCTTGAATCAAAGGACTAAAATAATCTATACCTTTCTTAGTTATGCCAAAGCCATCTTTTGTAATAAAGCTTTTTGGTAGTTTTTTTTCTACATTTGCTATTTTAGAGAGTTTCGCAGGAACTATTTCCCAAGAATATTTCGAAGTCTTTTTTCTTTTTATTACTGGCATGACACCATTCATACCTTTAACTGCATATTTAACGGCATGTCTTCCAACCGCCTCAGCATGTTCTAAATCAACTTTTGAAGAAATATGTCTAGCACTTCTTTGAAGATAATCAGCCACCGCCCAATGATTTTTAAGTTTTAGTTTTTGAGAGATAAGATTTGCTAAAAAAGGAGCAACTCCACCAAGTTGCGCATGGCCAAAAGCATCTTTTGTATCAGCTTCAGCAAGAAACTTATTTTTATTATTCTTTATTCCCTCTGAAGCTACAACAACACAGTAACCTAATTTGTTTACAGTCTCTTTTACTTTTTTTAAAAAAGCAGTTTGATTAAAAGTAATCTCCGGAAGAAGAATTATGTGAGGAGCATCAGAGTTATCTTGTTTTGCAAGAGCTGAAGACCCAGCAATCCATCCAGCATGTCTTCCCATAACCTCTAGGATGAAGACTTTTGTAGAACTCTCCATCATATTTTGCAACTGACCCAAACCCTGGACATGTATCCGTAACAGCTAAATCATTATCAACTGTTTTAGGTATTGCAATACAGGTTAAATCATAGCCAAGACTTTTACTTATCTGGGATACTTTATATGCAGTATCTGCAGAATCATTCCCACCATTATAAAAAAAGTAACCAATATCATGAGCTTTAAAAACCTCTATAAGCCTTTTATATTCTTTTGCATTTTCATCTAAGCTTTTAAGTTTGTATCTGCATGATCCAAATACACCACCTGGCCTGTAATATAATGATTCAATAAGTTTTTTTGATTCTTTAGAGGTATCAATCAGGTTCTCGCGTAGTGCTCCAAGTATTCCATTTTGCCCTGCATAAATTTTATTTATTTGATTTGGAAATTTCTTTGCTTCCTGAATAACTGCAGCAGCAGTTGCATTAATGACAGAAGTTACACCACCGGATTGAGCATAAAAAGCATTTTTTTTCATAGCTTAAGTAAAGATTTAACTATGCTAGCAAAAATGTTCTAATTATTAAAAGTATTTATGAAAATTCATATCCTAGGAATCTGCGGAACATTTATGGGAGGATTGGCTCGAATTTTAATTGAGTCCGGTCATAAGGTTACTGGATCAGATAACAATTTTTATCCTCCAATGTCAGATCAACTAAGAGAATTAGATGTTGAATTAACAAAAGGATTTGAGCCGTCCTCAATGCCTGAAGCTGATCTATACGTAATTGGGAATGCACTTTCTAGGGGAAATAAGTGCGTGGAAGAAATTTTAAACAAAAACCTCCCTTATAAATCTGGACCCGAGATGCTTGGTGACATTATCAAAGATAGATTTGTGATAGCTGTCTCTGGGACTCACGGAAAAACGACAACATCCTTCATGATTGCAAAGATATTTCAGTCTTTGGGTAAAGATATAGGTTATCTCATAGGAGGTATATCACCTGATTTCTCATTCTCTGCAAAAATAGGAAGTGATGAAATCTTCATAATTGAGGCAGATGAATATGATTCTGCATTTTTTGACAAAAGATCAAAGTTTATTCATTACTCACCGTTAAATTTAATAATTAATAATATAATTAGACGTTATAAATGAGGGATGCTGGGCAGATATTATTGAAATTAATGGAAATGCCAGCAGGGCTAGCTTTGATTCATCTTCTTCAATGATTAAATTTGATGAAAAGTCAGTCTGTATAAACGATTTACCTTTTTATGGTTCCCACAACAATCTGAATGCAGCTGCAGCAATCATTTCTGCTGCATCTTATGGAATAGATCTTAATGATGCTTATGACGGGCTAAAAGATTTTAGTGGCGTTCTTCGAAGACTCGAAGAGAAGGGGACTTTTAATGGAATAACAATACTAGACGACTTTGCGCATCATCCAACAGCAATAAAATCTACTATTCAAGCAGTCCAAGAAAAATATAACGGAAAAAATATACTAAATATTATAGAGCTTGGGTCTAACACAATGTCGGGAGGTTTTCATGGAGAAGAACTGTTTTCTATTGATAGTTTAGATAGTGATATCCTATGGCTGGATCATAAATCAATTCTTAAAAATAATAAGGGGAATATTTATAACTCCCATGATGATTTGATTGAATCGGTCTCAAAAAAATGTTCACATTTTGATATCATTTTAATAATGACCAATAAAAATAGTAGAAATATCTATGAACCTTTAAGAGACATCATTGAAGCCAATTAACTTACCAATCTTTCCTTTAAAATTAGTTGTTCTCCCAGGAACAATCCAGGGTTTGCAAATCTTTGAACCTCGCTATCTAAATATGGTCAAGCAGTGCATGTCTAGTGCTTCAAATTTTGTTATTTCCTACAAATCAGACAGATTTGATGATTTTGATTTTGGTATTGAGAAAGTCGGAACATCGGTACAGATCGTAGACTTTAATAATTTACCGAATGGATTATTAGGAATAACAGTTAAGGCTGAATCAAAAGTTTCTTTAAATAATATAATTCAGCTCGAAGATAAGTCCTATTTAGGTGAGGTTCTTCCATTGACTGAGCCTGAAGTTGACGACCAATCTCTCTTAGCAAAGTATCCAGATCTTATTGAGGTTTTAGTTAAACTTAAAGAACACCCAGAAATTAAAACACTGAAACTTGACATTGATTTAGACTCTGCCGACTCTGTTTCATATCACCTGGGGAATTTAATTCCGCTAACGGCGGATGAAAAGCAAACGCTGCTAACAGCATTTGATGCTGATCAAAGATTTAAAATACTATCAAAGATTCTTGAATCAATAAGAAAGACCTAATTAGATCTTTAGCATTTGTTTTCCTTGATTTTGTCCTGTGAATAATCTATTCAATGTTTCTGGACAGTTCTCAATTCCTTCCTGGATATCCTCTCGATGTTTGATTTTTCCTTCCATTGCCCATTTAGAAATATCATCAATTGCTTCACTAGCTCGGCCATAGTAATCCAGAACCAAAAATCCCTGCATTTTAGCTCTTCTTACTATCAACATAGTGAGATTTCTTGGCCCTACAGGCATTTGGTCTCCTGTATAGTTTGAAATACTTCCACAGCAGATAATTCTTGCATTAATATTAATTAAAAACAGTACAGACTCTAAAATAGGTCCGCCAACATTATCAAAATAAATATCTATTCCATCTTTAGCTAGCTTAGTTAACTCTTCAGCAACGTTAGAATTTTTATAATCTATTACATCATCAACTCCGCAGTCTTTTAGCCAAGAACATTTTTCGTCTCCACCAGCAATTCCAATTACATGACATCCCTTGATTTTTGCAATCTGACATACCATCGCTCCTGTAGCTCCGGCTGCTCCAGAGACAACAACAGTCTCACCTGGCTGAGGATTGCCAATATCTAGTAAGCCAAAATAAGCAGTAATTCCAGTAGTTCCAAAAATATTCAACATAGACGGTATTGGAAGAACATCGGGAACTTTACGCATTGTTTTTAAGTCGTTTTCTGAAGGAATGTGATGGGTCTGCCATCCAACCATGCCACTTACTAAATCGCCTTCGGAAAAATTCTCATTTTTTGATTCAACAATCTTCCCAATTCCACCTGATCTTACAACTTCATCAATTTGAACTGGAGGAAGATATCCAGGTAAATCTGTTAACCACATTCTTTGTGTTGGATCAAAAGATAAGTATTGATTTTCTATGAGGACTTCGCCATCCTGAATATCTCTTAGTTCTTCTTTTATAAGCTCAAAATTCTCATTTTTAACAAGACCTTGAGGCCTTTCTTTTAAAACCCATTTTGTATTTGTTACTGACATCTTTACTCCTCCACCGATAAAGTTTTTATAAATTAATAAGTCGAATAATACACCTTGAGATAGCTCTAATAAAAGAATTATTTAAAGATTAATGGCGGTATATTTGATTTGGTTCTGTACCAATTTATAGTTTTTAAAACCAGGTTTGTTTTTATAATTCTTTTTTCCAACTTAAATTTTCCTGGATAGTCACTCAACATAAGTCCTACCAAAATCGTTAGCAATCCTTGGCCAGGAAGAACAAGCATTAAAATACCACCCATAATTAAGCAATAACCAATGATATTCTTTAATGCTAATGTAATTATCCAAAAAATAGGATTATTATTCTTGTATTCAGATATACCTCTCTTATCATCTAAAAAATAGTCATGTGGTATTTTTTTTATAAAGTAGCCGATTGAAAGAGCGCTTATTACTAAAATTACAACTGAGCTGATTCCAAGAAGGAAAAATATATCAATAAGATTTTCCGACAAATATTTTTGCATAATTAATTAATAATGATTTGAAGAAGATTTCTTCCTTTGCAGATGAAATGATTATTGCATCAGCCACTTCATCAAGGCATGCAAAAGCACTATCAGATAGAGTTGTTGAAGATCTTAAAAGTAATAATATTTTAGTTCTAGGAGTTGAGGGACAGGATACTTCAGACTGGATCTTAATTGATTGCGAAGACCTAGTAATAAATATAATGAATAATGAGACTCGCGTTTACTATGATTTAGAAACACTATGGGGGTATGAGGACGCCACTTTAAATTCTAATTTATGAAATTAGAAGTTATATCAATATCTAATAAGCTAACCAAATGGGAGGACGAGACTTTAAAATTTTATTTAAAACAGATTTCGTCATTTGCCAACATAACTATACAAAATATTAAACCTGCTCAAGGAAGAAACTTAAGCATAAAAGAAGTTCAAATTAATGAAGAAAAGAATATCTTAAAAAGGATTAAGCCAAATTCATTAATAATTTCCTTTGATAGAAAAGGCAAACAGCTAGATAGTTTGCAATTTGCGGACCTTACTCAAAAATTCTTAAGCTCAGGAAAAAGCTGTAGCCTTATTATTGGAGGATCTTATGGGTTGAGTGAGTCATTTCTTGCAAAATCAGATCATGTAATTTCATTTTCTGCATTAACTTTTCCTCATAAATTATTTAAGATTTTACTTATTGAGCAGCTCTATAGGTCTATAACAATTATACAAAACAAGTCTTACCACAAATGACAGAAATAAATGAAACCTACAAAGAAAAAATAAGCTTTAATAAAAGACTTATTTTTCTCTATGTCACTTTTGGCATTCTGGGAGTAGTTTTTTATTATCAGATATTTAATTTACAAATCTCAAATTATTCTGAATACGAAATTGCGGCTGAAAACAATAAAAATGAGGAGATATCAGTTCAGCCCTTAAGAGGAATTATTTTTGATAGAAACGGGGAAATATTAGTAAATAACATCCCAACTTTTGATTTGATTACTAAACCTTTTTTTATTGATGATCCAGATGATTTTCTATTAAAACTCTCTTCTTTTTTAGAAATAGATGAAGAGGATAAGAAAGTATTTTTATCACAATTTAAAAAAGCAAAGACATTAAATAAAGAATTAACCTTGAAGCAATCTATTTCCGACGAAGACAAGGCAAAATTTCTGGTTAGGAGCCATATGTTTGAAAATGCCTATGTTGGGAAAAGGTATTTACGTAATTATTTATATCCTGAGATCTTTTCGCACTCAATTGGTTATGTTGGAAGGCCAAATGACGATGAGCTCGATGAGATTTATGAAAAAAGAAGTTTAAATAAGAAAATTAGCTTCACTTATACAAATCAATTAATTATTGGGAAAACAGGCTTGGAATTCACTTATGAGGATATTTTAACGGGAAAATTTGGTAATAACCTTAGAGAGGTCGATGCAAGAGGAAGAACCTTGGACGAGAAAATTTCTTCAGAGCCAAAAGTAGGCAATAATTTGTACACAAGCCTTGATTTAAAGTCTCACCAAGCAGCGCATAAAGCTTTTAATAATAGAAAAGGAGCAGTAGTAGCAATAGATATTAAAGATGGCTCAATAGTTACACTCTTCAGTTCACCAACCTTTCCAACAAATCAATTAGCAAATGGCATCTTACAAAAAGATTTTGATGAGCTTTTATTAAGTGAGGAAAAACCATTTTTTAACAGAGCGCTCAAAGGGAGATATCCACCTGCCTCATCAATAAAACCCGCTATTGCAATGTACGGTATCGAAGAGGGATTGATTGATTGGGATTTCTCAATCTTTGATGAAGGATTTTTTACATTACCAGAGGATGGAAGGATTTATAGAGATTGGAAAGAAGGAGGGCATGGCGACACAAATTTATTCAAAGCCATAACCCAAAGTTCAAATACCTATTTTTTTGATTTGGCATATAGATCTGATATCAATCAACTCAATAAACACCTATCATCTTTAGGCTTTGGTGGCAAAACATGCATTGATTGTTTTGAAGAAGATAAAGTTTTTGTCCCTGAGCCGTCATGGAAAATGAATAAGCATAACTTTGGTTGGTTTAAAGGCGATACTGTAAATATGGGAGTTGGGCAAGGTTATTTAGTTTCAACTCCAATTCAATTAGCCAAATATGCATACATAATGGCTAACAAAGGAAAATTTTTTGATTTGTCTCTTAAAAAAGATTTAGTTAAAAGTGAAAAAAGTATTGAATTCAATAAATTCTCAAATGATGACTGGTTTAAACTTCATGAGTCTATGGTTAATGTAATAGAGGGGAACACTGGAACAGCAAGAAGATTGAGAGAAAGAAAGAACTATATTGTCGCAGCCAAAACGGGGACTGCTGAATTAGTATCTGGAGATAACAGAGAACAATATTCTGAGACAAGACTTGATGATAGTTTAAGAGATCATGCACTTATTATTGCTTTTGGACCAATGCCAAATCCTAGAT
>LUMH01000470.1_pt1 | contig 12416 bp, 19 predicted proteins | sample 730001 | NCBI WGS metagenome assembly LUMH01 (sample SAMN03860268, study PRJNA289734) | marine metagenome | biome: seawater column; feature: ocean; material: water; isolation source: Red Sea water column Station 34 - depth 25m | place: Saudi Arabia: Red Sea | collected 2011-10-15 | depth 25 m
ATATATAGCGACAGAAATTGTTCCAACAATTGCCAATGCTCCGAATCTTGTGGCTAAGCCGATAATTAGTAACCAACTACCACCTATTTCTGAGAATGCCGCTATGTATGATAAAAATATTGGGAATGGTAGATGTAATGGTCTTACAAAAGCATCAGCGAAATTTTCTATGTTTGCTAATTTTTCATAACCGTGGTGTATAAGAACAGTTCCAGTTATAACTCTAAGAATTAATAAAGCAGTATCTTTGCTAAACGACTTGGTAAGAATTGTTGAAAGCACTATTAAAAAATTATCCTTAAGTAAAAATAACTAGTCACAGTATCCATCGTGGATTAAAGAGCAAAAGTCGTACTTAAATAAGTATTTATACTTACTGGCTAAAAGGGTTATTTTCTGATTAGGAATTCAACTAAGTTAAAAATTATTTTTTTGAAAAATTTTCTAATATTCTCTGATTTATTTTTGGAATATTTTCTTTAAATTTAAAAAACCCTCTTTTAGCAAATTTCCAAGCAAATAAATCTTCATCCCTCACAAGATTAAAAATTTTTTTATGGTGTAAATTTTTAAACTCAGTTATGAAATCATAATTTTCTCCCACTCCAGGATAAATAATGTCTATTTCGTTAGTATTTTTAAAAGTATTTTCCAATGAATAAGGATCAATCTGTTCAACATTATCAAATTGCTCTACAAATTCAGAGACCAAATCTTGTTTAAATTTCAAAACAGATTCAGACAATTTAATTTGAACATAATCAGATTATCTGATTTAGGATCCATATCATTTTTATAAATCTCATCTTCAAATGGTATTTGATTAGATTCTTCAAGAAAAATTTGTTGATTACTTATTTTTTCTACATTAAATCTATTATTTGAAAACTTTCTGAGGTTTGATGATGAAAAAAGATATTGTTTTCCCTTCGTTTGCAATCCTCCGACCCATCTCCAGCTAAGGAGATTAGATGAAGCATCTCCATCAAAAAGATATTTAAAGAAAAACTTTGCTCCCAATTGCCATGGGAGGCCTAAATTAAATATCCAAGTACTCGCAAACCACATTCTTGTATGGTTATCCAGTAAACTCTCCAAAATATTTCTTCAACAAATTTAGTTGAATTTTTGATTTTGTACTTACTTTTAATATCATGAATCAGATCATATTCCGATAAAATTCTATGAGTAATGAAAGGCGATAATTTTGAAACTGAACTTTCGTTATTTGGCCCAAAATCAAAATTTCTTAATTTTGCATAATCATTAATTTTGTATTTCGCAAAATTTTCCCAGGTATTTTGAGCTTTTAATAAAAATGACATTTTCTCATAACTTTAAAAAATTTTTTTTGTATTGATGGGAATTTCAAAAATTTGGCTTTAAATTAATCCTTAAAATTTTCTATTTCACTTTTGAGTAAATATGTTTGATTAAAGTATTTAATTTAAACGTCTTATAAGTACATTTTATACTCTTAAATTGCTCTCTGCGTAGGATTTAAGCAACTTGAAAAGCTCTTTATTCCTGTTGATCCAGAGCCTGACTACTTTAATCAAAAAAATAATAAACTTTTGCCAAAATTAGCCAAAGAAAACTATAAAGAATTTTTGGAAAGTTTATTAACAAAAACAAGATTAAGCATTCAACCAAAAATTGATGGCTGTGCTATTGCAATTAGATATATAGATGGCAATTTTAATAAAGCTATTACAAAAAAAGGATTTGATGTCTCAAGCAAAATTAAACAAATTAAAAATGTCCCCGATTGTATTCCTATCAAACGAGATTTTCAAATTAGAGGTGAACTATACGCTACAAACCAAGTTGCCGGCATTTCCCAAAGAATTACAAGAAAATACCTCAATGATAAGAAAGGGATTGGAGAAAGTCTCCGCTTTTGCTGTTTCCAAATACTTAATGGAAGACTTAATCAATACGAAACCCTTAACTATCTTAAAAAATGTGGCTTCAGCACCCCTGACAGTTACTTCACAAATCATACAAGCGAAATCCAAATATATAAAAAAAATTGGTTAGAGAAAAAAATATTTGCGAAATATCCAACTAATGGGATAGTTATAAAAATAAATAGTAGGAAATTACAGTTACTTAGAGAGAAAAGTTTATCTCAAAATAACGAATGGCAATATGCAATTGAAAAATAATATTAAATAGTACCTTCAAAAAGAGCTCACGATACTGACTTCCAGTATTTACAGTGGAAAAGTAATTAAATTTTGGTTAAATTCCAAAGCAATTTGCAGGATTACTAAATGACTGCCACTATTTCAAGACCTAAAATCTCTAACTGGGAAACATCTAATATTCCAAACCTTACAGGCAAAACAGCGCTAATTACTGGTGCGAATAGTGGTCTTGGATACTACACTGCAAAGGCCTTAGCAGAAAAAAATGCTCATGTTGTTATAGCTTGTAGATCGCTTGAAAAAGCTAATCAAACTATCAAAAAACTTAAAGGTCTTAATCCTGAAGGATTATTTACACCTTTAGAATTAGATTTGTCAGATTTAAAAAATATTGTTGAAGTTCAGTCCAAAATTTTTGATAATTTTGAAAATTTGGATTTACTAATCAATAATGCAGGCATTATGCATCCGCCTAAAACTCTTAGTGCCCAAGGATATGAAATACAATTTGCAGTTAATCATCTAGCTCACATGCTTTTGACTCTAAAGCTACTTCCAATTATTGAAAAAAAAGAAGAATCTAGAATAGTGACGGTGACTTCCGGAGCACAATTTTTTGGCAAAGTTGGTTGGAAAAATCTGAAAGCCGAGAACTATTACAACAAATGGGAATCTTACTCCAATAGCAAATTGGCAAATGTAATGTTTGCTTTGGAACTAAATGAGAACTTAAAGCACAAAAATATACTTTCTTTAGCTGCTCACCCAGGAATTGCAAAAACAAATCTCTTTACTGCTCAAAAACCTAACCCTGGTCCATTAGAAACATTCTCATTGGAATTATTTAGTCCTATTTTTCAAACTGCTGAGATGGGTGCTTTACCTCAGCTTTTTGCAGCTACTTCACCAGACGCAAGAGGCGGTGATCATTATGGTCCTAGATTTAATTTCAGAGGTCATCCAAAACTATCCCCTACTTCTCCTTTCGCCATGAATAAAAAAGAAAGAAAAAATTTATGGGAAAAAAGCCTCGAAATACTTAATAACTTCTTATAAATTTTTCATTTTTACTAACTTTAGAAAATACTTCAAGATATGTAATTCACTCTCTGAGAGTTTCATAAATTCTGTTAAGGCATCATAATTTTTTTCATCAATTTTTTTTGACAATTGAATAAAACTATCATGGTTTTCATTAACAAAGCGCTCAGCAATCTGAGACGGAGTTAAACCCTGTTCAATTAATTCACCTGGAGCATTTTTCTCCCACTTTTCATAAAACCAAGAGAACCAATATTTTGCAGTATTATCTTCCATTAATTAACTTTTCTTGGGCGAATACTATAAATACTGAAGAAAAATCTCATGATTGAATTACCCTTTAAACACAATTAATATAAATGCAATTATAAATTTAATGATAGATAATCATTCAAGTAAAAGAAATATTAATCTTGTAATTGGATTAGGTAAATCTGGATTTTGGGCTGCCAAGTATTTGAGAAGCATCAATAAGAGAGTAATTGTTTGGGAAAGTAAAGATGGGATAGAATTCTTAGAAAGAAAAACAGCATTAGAAGAGCTTAATATCATAGTTTCTCTAAATAAAGAATTTGTATTTGAAGAAATTCAACCTTTTTTGAAAGAGATCGAATCTGTTGTTGTAAGTCCATCAATACCTTATGACCATATAACTATTATTGAATTAAAAAAAAAGGGAATTAAAGTAATTGGAGAAATTAATGTTGCATGGGAAATTTTAAAAGACACAAATTGGATAGGTATTACTGGCACTAATGGCAAGACTACTGTTACTCATCTACTAAGCCATATACTCTGTGATACTGGATTATATGCTCCTTTTGCTGGAAATATTGGTACACCTTTATGTAAGTATGCTCACTCCAAAAAACATGAAAAAATTGATTGGGTTGTAGCTGAATTAAGCAGTTATCAAATAGAAATATCTCCAGAAGTAAAACCTAATATTGGAATATGGACAACCTTCACAGAAGATCATCTTGAAAGACATAAAACACTTGAAAACTATTTCAACATAAAAAAAAGCTTGTTAGAAAAATCTGATTTTAGAATTTATAATTATGACGATAAAAACCTAAGAAATCACTACAGTTCGCTATCAAGAGGGGTTTGGATAACAACTAGTTTCGATAAATCAAATTTTATTCATTGCGATTATTGGATAGATGAACAAGCGTACATTGTTGAGAGAGGGAAGAAATTATTCAAACTTGAACATTTTTCTTTAAAAGGAATGCATAATCTTCAAAATCTTTTATTGGTAATTGCAGCAGCAAGAAAAGTTGGATTATCTGGCAAGAAGATTAAAGATTCTTTATCTAATTACAAACAATTACCCCATAGGATGGAAACAATTTATAAAAATAATGATCTGGAAATCATTAATGATAGTAAAGCTACAAATTTTGACTCATCTATTGCGGGAATAAGTTCAATTGAAGGTCAAATAATAATCATTGCTGGGGGTAGATTAAAAGGCAATGAATATAGTGAGTGGATAAAAGTTTTAAAGAAAAAAGTTAAATGTGTTTTCCTTTTTGGAGAAAGCTCAAAAGTCCTAAAAATGGCGCTTATTAATGAAGGATTTAAAAAAAATATTTTTGAATTTTCAGAACTAAAAGAGCTTTTAAATTTTGTTTTTCATTATTTACAAAATAATAGGGTTGGAACATTATTATTCTCACCTTCATGCTCTAGTTTTGATCAATTTAAAAATTATGAAGAGCGTGGAGATTATTTCAAGAAACTAATAAGTGAAAAATTAAAGGTTAATAAATCCATTTTTTGTTCAAGTATCATTTCGTAATTTTCAGGTCGGTCATCACAACCGTTTACCCTCTAGCAAATATTCACTTAATTAGTTAGATTTTGACTATAAATTAACTACTAGCAATGAGTGAATCTAACAATTTACCTCAAGCAATAAGTCATAAAAAATTAAGTTACTTGATGCTTAAGGCACAAAAGGATTCTCATTTTTCTGATGAATTAGCAGAAATAGAAAGCCCTGAAAAAAGAGAATTTGAAGAGTTAATCAACAATTGGGAAGCTTCAACTAAGAAGGTAGTTAATGAGTTATCAAAAAGAAAAGAGAATTTACTAAAAGATAAATCACCAAATTCTTTAATTGCACTTGGTGCTATGGAAGTTCACCTTAACATGGCTTTGCAAGCCTTAAATGCCTTTAATAAAGGAGTTGATGGGTAAAAGTAACAGATAAATTATAAGGAAGGCATCGAAAATAAGAGAAAATCTAAGTTTTTTTCAGTATCTATAGAGACATCATCATAATAATTAACTTCAAAACCCAAGCCATCTCCAGATTCGAGAAATATATTTGAATTAGAGTCTTTACTTTTTAATAAAAGATTACCTTCTATTATTTGTATCCAATTATATTTATCGATTTTTAATGGCAATTTTTTTTCTTTAATTGGCTTATATTTACAACGCCATAAAGAGATACTTTGATTTAGAAAAAGCTTATTATTTTTACCGTCTTTGTAATTAAAAATAAGATTGTCCCACAACTTTTCATTTAATGAAATTTGATCATATCGAGGTTTGATATTTTCTTTTTGAGGGTATATCCAAATCTGGAACAACTTACAGTTCTCATTTTCTTCATTCTTCTCGCTATGAGAGATTCCAGTACCTGCAGACATAACTTGTACTTCATCTTTGTGAATTTTTCCAAGATTGTTTAAAGAGTCTCTATGAGTTATTGCTCCTTTTGTTACGACAGTAATTATTTCCATATTTGCATGAGAATGTGTATTAAATCCTGCATTAGGAGAAATAATATCTTCGTTTATAACTCTAATTTTCCCAAAATTATCCCATTTTGGATCTCTATGCTCTGCGAAAGAAAATGAATGCATCGAATTTAGCCATTCTCTAGTCGATCTAAATCTTTCGTGCGATTTCCTTATTTTAATTATTTTCAAAGACATAAATACTAAGAAATAAATATGGTGTATTTGTGTAAATTAAATATTTTTGAAAATTATAATTTATGAATAAGTGAAATTACTTTTTATTTATTTGTTGATTTTACTTTGTGCTTTATTTGCTTTATTAATTATTTTTTTTGCTTCTTCTCTTGTAGAACATTTTTCTGCCTCAACATTCAAGTTTTTTAGTTTATTTAATTGCTTTGAAATTTTCATATTAGGTTAACTTAACAAATAGAAATTAACACATATTTAATGGAATAGCTAAAAATACTGGTTTGCATTTGAGCCTTACTACCTAAAAATAAGATTGGAGGATGGAATAATCAGAACAATATAGAGGGTGTATTGGATTATCTTTGATTGTTTTCTTAATTAAAAGCGGTCCAAGAGGATTATCAAAATTATTTTTCCTAATTGAGTTATATTGCATTATTTTTTTTGATATTCTTTTATTTCTATTTAGAAATTTACCTTTGTTACCCCAACCTAACCATAAATCACAATTTTTACTTTCAGACCAGTGTTTTAAGTTTTTATAAATATGATTATTGTTTAGATAGCCCACAGGGTTTTTATGTTTAAAAAGTTTTTCTGGTTTGCTTGAAATAAGAGCAAATAGATTTATTAATTTTACTTTGCCGTAATTATTGTTTTTCGAAATTTTGATTATCTTTTTTGTTGTGTTGTCCAAGAAAACTTCATCCGATAATGAGGGATTTAAACCAATAAAGATAATCTCTTTTTTAGATTTAGAAATCTTATAACTTAAACTCCATCTATATAGTTTGTTTGCACTTATTAAACAATTTCTTTCTAGAAATAAATTATTCAACCTAAACCTACACCTCTAGCCATGAGAGTGGCAAACAAAGGTATTGTTGCAAAGCCCACTAATTCAGTAGTAATGATTAGTCTGAACCTCTTGACTAGATTTTCAGATATTTCAGGTAATTTATTCTTACTTAATGGAATGGCCCATAAGATATAGGTTGTTGTTGGGTATAAAGAAAGTAATCCCACAAGAATATAAAGAGAAACCTTTATCCAAAACACAGGATTACCTGTATAGAAATCACCTCCTTGACCAAAATACTTAACACGCAAAATCCCAGTAACTAATATCGCAACTCCTGCTAAACCATAAACCACATCTGCAATTATCATTGAGATCGTCTCATTTCTATTAAGACCTACTTTGAGAGTCAATCTTTCAAACAAAAGAGAACCGAAACACAATATTATTCCTAAATAATGAACATATGCTACTAATGCACTTTTAGCAATTTCACCTGTTAATAAAGTTCCTAATAACATTTTCTAGTCAAAATTTATACAATACTAACCACCAAATAAAGAATTTGTTTAGAAAATAAATTAAACAATAAAAAGTCAGGTATTGAATCTAGGACTCTAAAAACCTTTTTTGACCATCTTCAAAGAAATCCTTTTTATTCCATACTTCGATTACATCTGGGAAATGTTTTTCCATACAATTATCACAAACCCCATGACTGAATCTAATATCACTAATTTTCGAAAGATATTTTTCTAAATGCATCCAATCGCCCTCCTTATTTTTCACTTCTCTGCAATATGAACATTCTGGCTTGGTTCCCAAAATCCTATATTCTGCTAAAGCTTTTAATCTTCTTTCCTCTTCTTCTTTTTTTGATACAAGATTCTGCATTAATCTTCACCAATAATTAAAACTTTAAAATTAAAGTTTCTCCAAAAAACTTTTTCCGTCTAATACTTAATAAAAAAAAGATAAACTTATTGAATTGTTACTTACTGATTTATTACTTATTAATTTATTATTGATTGATTTAACTTTGAGACTGCCATCCCAGCGATCCATCCACTTGTCCAACAATGTTGAAAATTAAATCCACCAGTGATCCCATCAACATCCAAAACTTCTCCAGAAAAAAATAACCCTGGACAAATTAAGCTCTCCATACTTTTAAAATTAACCTCATTAATTTTTACGCCTCCGGAAGTAACAAATTCCTCTCCAAATGGACCTTTGCCCGAAATTATATATTTATCCCTCATTAGAGTATTTATCATTTTTTCTCTTTCATCAGCCAGTAAATCAGCCCACTTTTTCTCTTTATCAATACCTATTTTCTTTAATAAAAAAATCCATAATCTTTTTGTTAATAGTGGAACAGGTCTACTATTAATAAGATTCACCTTGCCTTTATTTAATCTTAAATAATTAATTTTTTCTTTTAACTCCTCATAACTTAAAGAAGACCATTTAATGATTAAATTAAATTTATATTTTTGGCTATAAAGTTCCCTTGCTGCAATTGATGAAAGTTTTAATACTGCTGGCCCACTAAACCCCCAATGCGTTATTAGTAAATCGCCTCTATTTTGAAAATTCTTATTGTTTAATTTAATTTCTATATCTATGCCCTTTATCGATACCCCACTACATTCATCCAAATTTGGTTCTTTTGTAGAAAAAGTAAAAAGCGATGGTACAGGTTTAACAATGGTGTGTCCAAGATTTTGAGCTAATTTATATCCGCTTGGATTACCTCCAGTTGAAAGAATAATATTTTTTGCAGTTACCTTTGCTTTTTTAAGACTAAAAATATTGAATATATTATCTGGAGTTTTTGAAATTTCTTTTACAAAAAATTTTGTTAATATCTCTACGTTTTTTGATAAAGCACTTTTTCTCAAACAATCAATAACATCTGAAGAAGAATTAGACACTGGGAATACTCTTAGATCTTCCTCAATTTTTAATTTTAACCCTTTTTTCTCAAACCAATCATATACATCTCCAGCAGCAAAACGATTAAATGATTCCAAGAGCTGAATTCCACCTCTGGGGTAATTCTCAATTAGTTCATTCGGTATCCATGTCGCATTAGTGACGTTACATCTTCCCCCTCCACTAATCCTTACTTTCTCCATAAGTTTTGAAGTTCCTTCAAGAATTATTATTCTTTTTACTCCATTTTCAGCAGCAGTTATTGCTGTCATAAAACCGGCTGCACCGCCTCCAACAACTGCTAAATCAAAAGGTTCCAAAAACTTATTATTTAATATGCTTCAATCTGATAATAGCAAGGAGTTACAAAGAAAAATTAATCCAAAAACCATAAAAAAATAAATAAAAAACTTTTAAAATACGTATTAAATAGCTCCAATGCATTAAATTTTAAATTTCTAAAAAATCAACGCAGTCGTTATTTTTATGCTTTAACTTAATTAAATGAGTCTGTTATTTTCTTACGTTAAATATTCTGAGGCCAGTTTTCCTATGACTGGTCAATATACTGCTCTTCTTTTAATAACTTCTGTTATTTGGGTTCTACTTTGGTTTGGATATAGACAAAATAAGATAAATGATGAGATCAAGAAAAAAGAAAAAGAAGAAAGAATTAATGCGAAAGTTCAAAGAAGAAAGAAGTTAGAGAGTTTGTACCCTACTAATAAAAAAACTGTATAAATAAACTAGTTTAGAAACATGAAAAAAAATAATTTCAAATCACTAATTCAGTACTTACCGGGGATTTTGATTCTTATTTATGTATTCTTTTTAGCATTTACTCAATTTATAAAATAAAATTTTTAAAAATTATTCGTTTTGATTGGAATCCTTTCTGCTTTTGGAGCTGCTACATCTTGGACATATGCGTGCTTTATTTGGCGCTCGCAAACTCAAAAATATAAATCAATAGATATTAATTTAATAAAAAATATAATAGCTTTTTTAATTTTTATACCTGCTTTTATCAATCTAAGTTCTACAACTGAATTAAAAAACATATTTATCCTACTAATTAGTGGAATAATAGGTATTGGTTTAGGTGATACTTTCTATTTAAAGTCACTACAAACAATTGGCACAAGAAAAACTTTATCTATAGAAACTCTTTCTCCGTTAATGGCAGCTTTATCAGGGGAATTTTTTATTAATGAAAATTTAACAACTAAATCATGGGTTGGAATAATTATAGTAACGATTTCGCTATTCATAATTCTCAGAAAAGGTAACGATTTTAAAGAGGAAAACTCCTCTTTCTCAGAAAAAAATAACTTTAAGATTTTTGCTTTTCCTTTTTTATCAGTTTTATGTGCTGTTCTTGGAGGTCTTTTATCAAGGATGGTTTTCCTTCAAAGCAATTTATCTCCTTTCCTTACAACTGAAATAAGATTATTAGGTGCAATAATTTTTTTAATTAGTCTAAAAGGATTTAAGATTAATTTTTTCTTAAAAAACATAGACAAAAAACAACAAAAAAGATTTTTTATTTCAATACTTCTTGGAACAAATGTAGGAATATTTCTACAACAAGTTGTGTTTAAAACCCTTCCCATAGGAGTAGGATGGGCTTTATTAAGCACATCTCCAGTAATTTCCTTATTTTTTGCTAAGAATGAGGAAAGAGAAATTACCAAAAAAATAATATTTTTTACTTGTTTTTTATTTTTTGGCTTGACATTAATAATTCTTTAATCTCTGAGTTAATGTAAAAAATACTCATGTTAATAAAAATCAAATTAAATAAAATTACCCTATAAACACTCAAAACAATGAAAACATTAAAGAAAAAAAGACTCGGCACATTGGAAGTTTATGTTATTTTTTTAAGCTGCATTTATGCAGGCTTTATAGGTTATAAATCTCTATTAAATGTTTTATTTACTTGGAATTAATTAATTCTTTCTAATGATTTAATCAACTTACCTCCATCTTGGTCATCATCATCATTTGAAGCGAAAAATAAAAAAAATATTCCTAAAGAAGCTATAGATAGCGAAATTGACAATACAGAAAGCTCATCCATAAATTAGAAATTTTTTTTATGATAAACGAAAAAAAATAAAAGACAGTAAAGAAATACACATTCTCGAAAATAAATATTTCTTTTATTTGTAAAATGAAAAAACACATCCGAACTATTTCGTGAAAGTTCTAATAACTTCCCCCTGTAGTGCAAGCGTAATAATTCAGTATGGAATAAAAAGTTGGCCTATTTGGGAATGTGAGCCAAGCAAATTTCAATGGAATTACGATGATAAGGAAATTTGCTTAATTATTGAAGGTCAAGCGAAAATAAGTACCCAAAACGGTGACATTTACGTGATTAAAGCTGGAGATCTAGTTGAGTTTCCTGCTGGACTTAACTGCGAATGGGAAGTAACCAAAAGTATTAAAAAACATTATCGATTGGGTAGCTAAATTTAAGAAAAAAGATTTTTTCTTCTTTACTGTTAAGTCAATGTAGATAAAATATGGTTAATAAATAATTTTCAAGAAGGAAACTAATATTATGCCTTTTACTGATCAAGAATATTTTGAGGTTATTGAAAAAAACGAAATAGTAAAAAAGGCCTTTGAAAATATTAAGCAAATTTGCATTGATTTACAAAAACAAACAAATTGTCCTGAAGAGGATCTAAAAGATTTTCTTGAATTTATTTCTAAACAATGGAATAAGTAATAATTAAAAAGCCTTTTAAATACTAAATTTAAAATTTCAATTTAGTTTTCTGAGACAATAAGTTCTAATCTAATTCCTTTTTTGGTTTTGTATTGATACTGGAAGTTCCCTTAGCAGCAGAAACGAAGAAAAAGAAGCCTACAATTCCTGATATACCAAATATCGCAGCCAAAGGATCAAAAGTGAAAGAAAACATAGAATTTATAAAATCAAGATAAATAATAGTTTTTGAATCAAAATTGTACAATTATTGTTAAGTATAAAAAATAACAATCGCGCGATTCATTATGTCATTATTAGTTTCTCAGTAGGTTCAAAAAAATTATTATTCAAATTGATTTTAAGAATAAAAATATCAATACATACCAAAGATCTATTCGTGCTAAAGAGAAAAGTTTTTAAAAAATATTTATAGAAATATTGAATAAAACACTACCCAGAGGATCCACAATTGTTGTTTCTTTAGATTAATATCAATTTATGACAGAATTTTACTCAGCTTCTTCCTCAGTAAGTCCTTTTACAGCGATATTATGGTGCCTTTATCCAGTAGCTGTACTTGTAATTATTGAATTACTTCTGGGGGGTGGGTTTGATGATGACAATAATGACGATCAAGATGGTGGAATGCTAATTCCTGCTTACTCGAGATCAGACGTTTGAATTTTTAATTTAAAGACTCATAAAGAATTTAATTAAATTGGCCAACAATATTGATACAACTCATATTTCTCTTATTACACTTACCATCCTTATGATTTTCTCTCTAACTTGGCTTATCTTAAGAACCCTTAAGG
>LUMH01000188.1_pt1 | contig 12361 bp, 34 predicted proteins | sample 730001 | NCBI WGS metagenome assembly LUMH01 (sample SAMN03860268, study PRJNA289734) | marine metagenome | biome: seawater column; feature: ocean; material: water; isolation source: Red Sea water column Station 34 - depth 25m | place: Saudi Arabia: Red Sea | collected 2011-10-15 | depth 25 m
TTACATTAATAGTACAATTTAGAGGTAACTAACATTTAGTGATGCTAATTACAAGTTAATTAATATCAATTAGTGCCTGATAAAATTGTGTAAAGTTTAACTTAATAGAACCATCTTTTCTTACTGATGTATAACCAGTAAGTCTTAATAAGTCTGATTTGCTTAAGTCTGAATTGTCCTTAATGGTTTGGATTAGTTGGTTTCCTGTTAGCATAATAATTGGATAGTTCTTTTGCCTTACCTTAATTGTACCAAAAAATAATGCCTATTCTCTGGTAGAATGTGACACTATTACAACTGGTTTGAGACTCACTTAAGACTCAATGAGATGATTTGTTTATACTTAAGACTACCAATCTGGGGTGGGTTGTTTACTCTTTGCCTTCTCTATTTTATCATAATACTTATCAATAACTCCCTCTAATATTTCAAAAATATCATCAACATCTTGCTGAAATTGTGAGTCTTCATTATCATCAGAACCTTGCATATATCCTTCCATAGTGTAAAGAATAGTGCTTATTTGTCCTTCAGTTAATGATACATTGTGCATAGTATTAAGTGACATTGTTGTTACTTACCTCCTTCTTTTTAGTGTTTTTGTTGTTAGTTTGTGTCCTTAATCTTCCATAGCACATTATATTTCTTATAATTGTCCACTATCTGTTAACATATTGAGCATATTATTGAACCATATATCGTTATATTGATGCTCAAATTCATTTAAGTCTGGAAAGTATTTTTCTGAAAATGATTTCATAAATAAGTCTCCTTTGCCATAGTAATTGCTTGAAATAAGTTATCAAAAGTCTGCATATCAAAGTCAGGATTTGCATCTAAGACTTTTGAATTATGCTCTGCAATGATGTTATATAACATCATATACTGACCTTTTGTAACATCAATGTTAAATCCTTTTTCTCTAGTTCTCATAATAATTACCTAAAATTAAGTGATTTGATTTCTGATTCATTAGCAAGTGCTTCTTCTGCATCATTAACAATATCATCAAATACATCATCTGATTCATCAGTTGATAGTTTATCAATTAGAGGTGTATAGAATAGGTCATCTAAAATTTTCTCAGATAATACTTCTTCATCAGGTGTCATATAAACTCTATATGACTTGATTGCTTGAAAGATTAGTTCATATTCTTTTCTGGTCATTATGCTACCTCTCTGATATATCCATTTTCTGCTTTGATGAATCTATCTAACTTAGCAAAATCTAGGTCAGGATCATCAAATTCTATCTTAGCACAACCAGTAACACCCCACTCTTCTAACTCTTGAGTGAACTCTGCCCAGTTGTCACAACAACATGCCATATTTTGGAAGTTTTCAACTTCTAGGATTCTGTTGATAATAGTGTTGGTTTTGTTCATAATTTAGTACAATCCTTACATTAATAGTGCAATTTAGAGGTAACTAACATTTAGTGGTGTAATTATTCTACTAAATGTTAATTAATTCTTCAAATCTTCTGTTAGTTTCTAACTCTATCTCAGGTAAAGTTCCTGTTTCTGATGATTGCTCAAGTGCATAAAGTTGGTCATCTGATAAACAATTAGCAACTCTATATTCTTCCCATACTTCATCATATATTGTTTCTAATAATACTTCATTATGTAAACAACTCATAGTAAATAACCTCCATTAATTTATACTTAGTGGGGATGATTATCTCATGTAGAGATAACCACCTGCCCAACCTACATTATCAGGATTAAGTAGGAATCTTAAATCTTCCTCATTCTGAAAAGAAAATCTAATATGCTTTGCTGGTGCTTGCCATGATGCTGGTTTATATACATCACCTGTTTCTTTATCAACAAAGCAATGTACTGAACCATCCCTATATTGTTGGTAATACTTACTACCTTCCCAAGTTTCAAATTCTTGTTGAACTATCTTGTAATATCTCTTACCAGTTTTAACTACAAACTTCATTAAGTTTGCTGTTCCATTTTCAATAGCATCTAACTGTTCTCTAGCATACTCTGGATAATTGCCATGTAAATTTCTGTTTAGTGTTCCAAGATGGTATCTCTTGTAATTCTCAGTAATTGCATCAGCATAGTCATTAACATAAGACTTAATAAAAGTTCTGTTGGTTTGCTTAACTGACTCTCCAATAACTTTTGTTGCTGTCATAATTTCATTCCTTGATTACATTAATAGTGCAATTTAGAGGTAACTAACATTTAGTCCTGATTATTACACTCACAAACATCACTTAAAGAATCTAATTTATCCCTTATTAATTGATAAGAACTAAACTCATCTTCAGTACAAGTTTCTAAGTAACTACAATCATTAGATAAAATGTTATTTAATAATTGTATTTGTTTTTTATTAAAATCAATTAGTGTCATTGTAAAACTCCTCTGTTTGTTCTAAACTCCAGTTGCCTATATGTTCATTAGGACTCATAGTTAGTCTCTTATGTTTACATTCACATAGGAAATCATGTATATTAATTATATTCTCATTTGCTTTTAACAAGTCTTGAGAATAACTTGAATCCCAATCTTCACTTACTCTTTCTAATATATTACCAGTATATTCACTTGTAAATTGCAACAAATCATAGAATTGTTTATCACTAAATGTTATTTGTTTCATTAGAATCCTCCCATGTTTGTAAATGACCTAAGTAAATCCTGTTCTTGTATATTGTAAAGTTTTTCCTCTAACTCATTAACAATTCTCTCTTCTTCTTTATCATTACATTCATACCATAATATGGCATATTTAAGAAGTTCAAGTTGTTCTTTATTGATTTCAAGTTTCATAATAATTTGTTCCTCTCTTTGATAACAATTTGATCTAACTTGAATGTTAGTTGATTAAGTTCTCTTGCTTTACTGTTGCAAGACCTATGCTGTTGGTATTGTAGAGCATCTTGTATTCTGAAGATCTCTTCAAATTCTAGTGATAGATTAATTGCCATAAGTTCTCCATTCATTAATAATACAATTTAGAGGTTACTAACATTTAGTGGTTAAAACTTCTATTATAATCTTTATAAAAATCTAACCATTGTTCATCATTTAGTTTATCAAGATAGTCATGTAAAAAACCTGATATAAAATTATTATGGTCAAGTAATAATAACTCAACAAATCTATCTTGCACACCATCTTCCCTAAATGAATTGTTAGGAACAGTTTTGGTTTTAAACTCTTGTGAAAGAGCATATCTTTTAAAGAAATCTTTAGTTGATTTTTTGGTCATAATACTGATCTCCTGTTGATAACAAAATCTCTGACTCTCTCTCTGTCTAGAGAATCTCCCTCTCCCCAGTTTATTGTACCATCAGATGATGCACATAAATCTAGGTAACTAAGTGTAGCAAGTGCTAACTCTTCTCTAGTTAATCCATCAATAGGATATAATACATCTGGGTGACTAGGTGAGTAGAATGATTCACAATAGTCTAAAAATTCTTTGAAGTTGTGCATAATACTTGTCTATTCATTAATAATACAATTTAGAGGTAACTAACATTTAGTGTTAAAAGTTTTGACTAAAAATATAACCATCTTGTTCACAATAATCATAAGATAAGTTATCCCAACTTGCTTTCCAATCTATCTCTATCCAACTAGGTAAATCTCCTTGATAACTCTTTATGTAACCACAATCAGTTGCAATTTGTTCAGCAAATTCTGCACCTGTCATTTGTCCTTGATATGATTCTTCAATATTACCAATGGATTCAATATAGAATACTTCAATAAAAGCATTAACAATATCTTCCCCTAAATCATCTACTGCTCTATAATAATCTTCATAGTAATCTCTAAATTTCTTCTCTCCATATTCCTTAATGAAATCTACCATATCATTATATTCCCAACAATATAACTCATTATATTCATCAAGAAGTTCCTGAGTCTCCTGTTCCATTTGTCCAGTTGGTAATCCTTGTCTAGTCATAATCTTAGTCCAGTAGTTTTTCAAAAAAGGTTTCTATTTCTTTGGGTAGATCATCAATCATTCCAGTATCCCTAAGTAGATCATAGAGTTTTATCAAATGATATTGTTCGTCCCAAGTGATTTCATACTTGTTCATAATAATAATGTATTCAATAATAGTACAATTTAGAGGTAACTAACATTTAGTGCTATAATAAATTACCTTTAATAGATTTAATTTGTTCTTGAGTAATACTCTCAGCACTATTCTCTAAGGGAACTCTGAAAGTAACTTCAAAGGTATCAGTATAATCAAGATAGTTTGCTATCTCAACTGGACACTCATTTAACCACTCTTGGAATTGCTCATATCTAGATTTTGGTCTAGGGTGCAATTCATTATACTGTTCCTGTTGATAAGTTTTCTTCATGATATGAAAGTAGAATTTGATAAAATTTCCAACTCTTTGTAATTGTGGCAAGTAATTCTATTGCCATTGTTGTCAATTAGAATAGTTCTGTTATTCTTAGGTGTATAGTTTTTTGCATCTGTTTCTCCCTTAATATAATTAATAAGAACCTGATAATCCTTATTATTATATCTTACATTATCCCCAACTCCAATTACATTTGGGGATTTATATCTTTGAATAAATCTCATGCCTTCTCCTCTTTCTTAACCTTAACTTTGGTTGGTGTAGTAGAACTATAAACTCTACCTTCTTCCTTCCATTGCTTGATAAATTCTCTCCTCTGAGATAACAATCTATCATACTTCCTTCTCTGCTCTCCAGTAAAAACAAAATTGTTGTTTCTCCATGTTTGAGTTAAGGATTGAAGTTCTCTTGTAATTTCTGATGATAACATTATTTTGAATAATCTTTACATCAATTACGCAATTTAGAGGTAACTAATATTTAAGAATAATATTTACTTCCTTACTTTACTAATTGCTACTTCTCCTTTGTTGAATACAGTATCAACAACACCTGATAATCTTTTAGAGGTAGATATACCAACTTTATCCCATGTAGGTACAACAACTAATCCATACTTCTTATCATTATCTCCTGTCCTGATAACTCTACCTATAGTTTGAGATAGACCAATAATGTCCATGTTTCTAAGAAATACTGCTGCTTCTAATCCTTTAACATTGATACCTTCAGATAGAATACTATGATGTAATACTACAAATCTTTTAGTTGCATCTTTTCCCCATGTATTGAGAGTATCAAAGAATGTATCTCTATCAACTTTCTTACCATCAATATATGCACCAGTTTTTGCTGTAATGTACATACAAGAATAGTCTCTAGATGCTAGTTCCTGAGAGAAGTTTGTCTGGTCAATTAGTTTAATTATTTGCTTGGTTGATCTTGCACAAATTAATACTTTCTTGACACTAATTTCATCAATAGTATCAATAATATGCTCACATTCATTCACTTGTTCTTCTGCTACATTGATAGTCTTAACTATCATTTTAGGTGGTAGAATGTAACCTTCATCAACTAACTTAGGTGCTGGTACATTCATAATAACTTTACCATAAACATAAGAATCATTCATACCATGTTTATTAATAGTGAGTGAATGTTTAGGTGTAGCAGTAAAGAAATAACATCTATCTGCATCTTTTGAATAATACTCAACAGATGGAAAAAAGTTTTTTGCTGTACTATTATGTGCTTCATCAAAATATACTGTATCAACAACAATATTACTCTCTTGTATCTTGTGAAGTGAGTGATATGTTGTAAAGATCAATAAGTTTCTATTGTTACAGGCAGTTTGATAATTAAATTCTCTTATCTTATCTACCTTAGTGGTGCTAGTGTGATGTGTCTCTCCTGAGTGAACATGAAGTACATCAACATTTTTGATCTGCTCAAGAAACTCCTCACACAACTGTTGTGCTAATAATATTCTAGGTGCAACAACTACAATAGTCTGAGAAATGTTTGTTCTAGTAAATTCATTGATAGCATCACTAATCATACACATAGTTTTACCACCACCAGTAGGTACAATGACCTGACCTTTTTTGTGATATAACATTGCTTTAACTGTCTTGGTCTGATGTGGTCTTAATGTGACTTGATTCATATTTAATAATTCTTACTTGTTATGCAATTTAGAGGTAACTAACTTTTTCTGAATCTACCATTATTGAAATTAGCATAAGCAAATTCTTTTCTATCAACTAATTTAATTATACCATACTTTGTAGTCATAACAAATCCTTCTCCCTTGATTTCTATACCATCAACATAACATTTTGGTGAACCATATACAATAAAACTATCCATCAAATCTTGTTTAATCTCTAGTATTAACTGATATAGATTTACAAGATGATTACAACCAAGTATCTCAAATAGATTATAGTCAGATAACTCTACATCATCTTTGATAAGTTGATTAATTGCTGTCTTTGCTATCTTTGCTTCCTTTGCAGTTAGGAAAGTAACCTTATCAGTATCTACCTTTGGTGGTTCTAATGCTTCAAATACTCTATCTACAGTTGGTTGAATCCACTTAACATTCTCATTATCTGTAAGATGAGTGACTAAAGGTTTAGCAACACACTCTAATAATGTTGAGTTAGTAGTATATTTTGTATGGGGTGCTAATATAATCTTCTCCTTAACTATCTCTGGAAAGTGATACTCTAAAGTATTAGGTCTGTATATGTTACTACCACCCATACCAATAAAGTCTGCTTGTATAATTCCATCTACTTTAGGTAAATATAGAATACATTTAATTAATACTCTCATTAAACTGTAATGAGTTTTTCTATCATACTTCTTGAATACATCTTCAATAGTATAACAAATCATATCTTTCTTCTTATTGAATACACTCTTAGTTCCTACAAAAAACTTACCATTCTCAGGGTGAGTCCCAAATACAACTGCTGGCGCACCATCAATCTTGAGTGATAGGTGTGCTGTTTCATATAGTGCATCAAATACTTTTACATTCCCCTCTAATATCATATCCTCTGGGTGTTCAAGATGTAAGTTCTTCATAATTTAATCAATCTCACTACTAACGCAATTTAGAGGTAACTAACATTTATTGGTACTCTTTCTTGGATTAAGTTACCATAATCCTCATGTAATTCACACCCAATATAATACCTATCTAACATTTTTGCCACCATAGCAGTTGTTCCTGATCCCATAAAAGGATCAAGAATTATATCTCCAACTTCACTACCTGCCTTGATACAAGGTTCAATTAACTCTGGTGGAAATGTTGCAAAGTGCGCACCTTTATATGGTTTCTTTGTTACTGACCAAACAGATCTTTTATTCTTTTTTGTATATGATTTTGTAAGACCTGAATGTGGTTGTAATCCTGTTCCTTCATTGTGGTATTTTCCATTGGTTCTATCTCTTGTTCCCCAATCTTGTTTAACTGGTTCTTTAATTGCTTCATTGTTATAATAGTAGTTCTTATTTTTACTTAATAGGAAAATATATTCATGTGATTTAGTACATCTATCTTTCACACTTTCTGGCATTGGGTTAGGTTTATGCCATATAATATCTTGTCTCAAATACCAACCATCTTTTCTTAATGCAAATGCTAATAACCACGGAATACCAATCAAATCTTTACTCTTATATCCCTCTAATTTATTTCCCCTAACAGGTGTTTTAGTAGGTAAATCTTGTCTAGTTTTACTTACTGTCTGTTTAGGATAATTTCCATCACTTCTATAGTTATAGTAACTATCTCCTATATTTAACCATAATGTACCATCATCAGTAAGATTATCTCTCACCAATCTGAATACTTTAACCATTTCATCTACATAATCCTCTGGTGTTTGTTCCATACCAATCTGATTATTTTCTCCACCATAATCTCTCAAACCATAATATGGTGGGGAAGTGACACACACTCTTGCTTTCTCATCAAATTGTTTTAGTGTCTCTCTACAGTCTCCAAATAAAATTGTATCTTTCATAATAAATTAGTTGTCAAATAGATTAATTTTGTCTGACACTATTGATAAACAACTGTTTACCAACTGGGTATCTTGCTCTAATAAAATCTTGAATGTATCTTCTATCAGCAGTATCTACAGTTTCAGTAATGTAATGTGACCTGTTTTGATGGTCAGTATATCTTGCATTAACAGTAAATTGAGTCATTGATATTTCATAATTGCCAACATTATTGTTGGTGCAATAGTATAAAAATAATCTGCCCACTCACAACAACCTTTGCCAAGATACTTGTCATAGTACAATTCTTTAACTGCTGGAATAATAAGAGCAATAATCATTCCAACTATTCCAAAATAAAGTATAAGAATAAAAGAGAGAATTGATCCCCAGAAAAAATGCAATAATTTATCTTTTTGAATGTTAGAAAGTTTTTTTAGCATTAGTTACTCATTCTTTGATGTACTCTACCCATGATCTTCATTTTACCTTTCTTATCAGGGTCTTGTCCTGTTGCTTTTTTATACTTCTCTGTCTCTTGTCCTTTCATTATATTTCTTAATTTAGTTTCTCCTTTTCTTACTACACTCATTCTCTCTGCCCTAGTCATACCAGATGCCTTTGCAGGTTTATAATTTGGATCTACTTTTGCCTTTGCTTTCTTTGCTAGTAACTCATCAGCAGTTTTAGGTTTAGCACCTGCTTTTGCTGCTCTTCTTTCTCTTGCTGCTTTTCTTTGTGCTTCTCTTGGGTCTAGTCTTGCACTACCTCTTTCTTTTGTTGGTTGCTGTTCTCTACCTGCTGGTGATCTCTTTACATTACTTTGTCCTATATCTTTTCTATCCTTATATGTCTTTGCAGGTGCCATCTTACCACCACCTACTGCCTTCATTCTTCTCTTCTCTGCATCAGTTTGCTTTCTCTTTGGTGCTATTCTTCCACCCTCTCCAGTTTTCTTTATTTGTGAACGCCCCATTACATCCTTATCATAAACTGCCTCACATAGAGACATAAATTCTAAGAATGACTTTTTCATTGGAAGATTAATTTGTTTCATATATTATTTATTTCTACCAAACATCAGGCAAGTTCAAATCTTCTACATATACTTTTAATTTTTCATTTGGTAAAACATCTAATGTTTTTGACCAGTCTATATTATAAGGATTGAAATCCTTTTGAACATCTAACTCTAAAGTAACTCTGTACTTTGATTGAGTTTGATCATAAGCGTAACTAATTGACATGAGAAAACCCTGAGAGATTACCTTTTACCAGTATAAAGAAAATAATCCAAGTTGTCAAGAGATCCAATCAATAAAGTGACCATTGTAACATAATCATAACACTATATATGGTATCTCCGTACTACACTTGTAATAATTTATTTCTCAGGTCTAAAATTTTCTAAGTAAAATACTTTTGAATTAATTTGTTCTACATTTTTATACTCTGGGTGTTCCTGTGCAAAGGAATAATTTGTGTCCTCAATTAATTTATTTGTCAGTTTGCATAAAGCATCTAAGGTATCAGCATTAAATTCATCTAGCATTGTTCCTTCTCCAAATACTCTCTCCTTTACATAATCCAATGCTGCTAGATATGAATCTGTATTCTCTTCAAAGTTCTTTAGATACTTGACACTATCATCAGGGGAAAAGAAATCTGGTATTGGCATAAAACTGAATAATTTATTCTTTATTTTAGAATAAATTTTACTGAACGTCAAGAGGTCTGTATCTCTGTGACTTGTATGCACCATAACTTAGTTCATCAGGGTCAGTATCATCTTGTTTACTAACTCTTTTCCTGATAAACTCCAACTCATGCCAGTTGTTCTCATAACAACATAAGCATACATGAATCCTCTTATGAAAAAATGTTGATAGATCACAAGTTGGTCTAGGTTTAGTTGCAATCTCAATGGTTATGTAATTAGATGTTGCCACCCATTTATCTTTAATTCTCTTTGCATTATCATCTGGTTTACCTTTATAGTAAACCCACCCTTCATGTACCATGCCAAGTTCTGTTGTCCAACGAACATAGTCATTTACTTGAGGATCATACATTTCTTTGTTGCATCAATTGAATTAAATTTTTTAAATTTGTTATTTCTTTGTTTTTTTGATTTACCTTCTCTTCTAAATCTCTGACATGCTTTTGAAGAGATGGAACCAAACTAAAGTTATCTGACATCGCTTTCTAAGTTAAGAATGAGGAGACAACCTTTGACTCTGCATTGCCTTCCACCTTATATTTATCTGATTTGGATATGTTACCCCTTAATTTACCATAGTATTCTAAGAAATTATCTTGATCTTCTGCAACAATTAGATCAAAACATTCTTCTTCTGTGCCTGCAATTACATTCCAGATTCCACCATATTCAGACTGAGGAAATGGTACAAAATGATCAACAATGTACAAGAATTTCATTTTCTCCTGTGATTTTCTATTATAGTGACAGTATAGGATATCAGGTTTCTTTTGTCAATTCAGATGTTGAAAATAATATTCTACTCCAATGCTTATGTTTTTCATCTAGGTCAGAGATTTTATCTCCTAGATTTAATTGCTTTTCTATTAGTTCTATCTTTGCAATTGTTAATTCCTCAGAATAGAATTTAATTGGTTGTTTTCCATGTAAATTATCGCCACTCATAAATCATCCTCCTTTACTAATTTGACTAGTGAATTATCTCCATTTCTTTTATCATTTCTAATTTTTGGAACTCTTCTTGTAGGTTGTAATAGATTTTATAAGATTCAGTTGTAACATAGTACCCAATAATCTTATTGCCATCACAAGAGTATCCATATCCTTTCACTTTTTCCCTTTTACCATCAATCATCATTGTCTTAGAACCATCTAAGTATGATTGATATTTTTGATCCAAAGGAATCATTGCTACCTCCAATAAGAACAATATCTTGATATTATAACATTATCTATAAAAAATTGACTATTCTTAATGTTATCTTTAGAGTTCCTCAATATAACTTAATCAAATATGCCATCTAATGAGTCTAAATCACTACCATTTCTCCTTCTTTTGCTTGATAATTGCTCATCTACACCCTCACCAACCTTTCCCAGTTGTTCATCTAATTTCTTCTCTTCCTTTAATGCTTTGACTATCTCATCATAATTCATTTGATGACCTCCCAGTTCTTATCAAACTCTTTATTTAATTCAAAACAATACTTATCTGTAATAGAAGAAAGATAATAGGTATGTACATCCTCTTTGGTTACTCTGCATGAGTGCAATCTATTCATATAACAATCAAACTTCTCCTCTGCATCTGTGGATTTAGGTTTCACATAAATGAATTTCTGTTTAGTCAGTGCCATGATAATTTAAAGTAAAGCGAGATACACCTTGATTAAACTAGACAAAGCTAGTTAGGCTTTTCAAGATTTTAAGATGCCTGTATGTTAAGACAGGATAATTTATTAAAGAGAACTTTCTCCATAGTTGCTGCTTCCTCTTCACATTGAGGTAGTCCTTTGACATATTGATATACATGCCATAATTCATGAACTAAGGTTGTGAGATAAGTCTTGTAGTCAAGTTTGTTATGGATTTCTATAAGGAAAGTTCTAGGTTTTGATAGACTTCCTTCCACCATACACCATCCAAAGACACCATCACTTTCTAGGTTCTTATAAACCAAAGAAATGTCTAGATGATGTCTAGGTAGATATTGACTCTTAAACCACCTTAGAACCCTCTCAGAGGTGCTTCTATGCTTGTCTCCTATGATACTAGTATAAAGCATGACGAATGATAATTTGTGTCAATCTAACACCCCAGTTCATAGCAACCATGAAACTTGAGATGAATATTAATTTTTCTGTACTAGTCAGTTGCATCACATATGTATGAACTGTCTTTATTCTAACTTATTTTCAGCACCTTGTCCATTTAATAGGACACTTATTCTACTGTCTGCTCTCCAACTCTTCAACCCTTGCAGAAAGTTCTTGTATTGCTTTAACTAGAACAGGAGTTAGATGTGACTCTGTATACTTAAGTTTTTCCTCTTGTTCATTATCAATTATTACTGGATTGTCACCTTCTAAAGCAATAATATCTTGTGCAACAAATCCATAGTGTTGAGGTCCTTGCTTCTCATCACTACCTCTTTCTTTTCTTCTCCAAAAACTCTTAGGTTTTAATTTATTTACAAAATCTAATCCATGTGGAACTTCTGCAAAATCAACTTTATCTCTCTCATCAGAAACTATAGTCCAATCAACTGTTATGTAAGCATTACTAACACTACCATCACCAATTACCACTCTATTATCTTGGCTAGTAAGAGCAAAAGGATCACTATATCTTCCAGCATTAGCTCCCAAACAAGTATTATTACTTCCTGTTGTCATATTTTCAGCAGCAGACCTTCCCACCATAGTATTATAATTTCCTGTTGTGTTATCTCTACAAGACTCTCTACCTACTGC
>LUMH01000605.1_pt1 | contig 12324 bp, 16 predicted proteins | sample 730001 | NCBI WGS metagenome assembly LUMH01 (sample SAMN03860268, study PRJNA289734) | marine metagenome | biome: seawater column; feature: ocean; material: water; isolation source: Red Sea water column Station 34 - depth 25m | place: Saudi Arabia: Red Sea | collected 2011-10-15 | depth 25 m
TACTTGGAGAATAGAACTGGGTATATTTTTGATTTCATCTGACTCCTTTCCCCATACATACTTAAACTTCCATATTCCTAACAATTCCTCATATAAAATTCCGCTACCGTTTTTTTGAGAATTTTTTTCTAAAAGTTTTATCTCATTAATATCAGGAAATTGTTTCATAATAGATTTTAATCTAAGAATCAAATACTAAGATAACTCTATAAAAAATGTTCTTAGTTAAAAATATCTCCAAAAAGATTTCTTTATTTCAAAATATTTCCAAAAAAATAATTTTATGGCACACATAAGGAACAATATCTCGTTATTATATTTACATAAAGTAACTAAATCAATGGATTTTATTTCTAAAAGCCAAGGATACATCCCTCTAAAAGCAGTCCCTTACATATTTTTCTTAGCTGTTGTACTAAGTATTACAACTTCAACTAATACATTTGTCTAAAACTAATTAGTTTTGAGAGAAGAGTAAAGTTAATATTTAATGAAAAAGTACGATGTTGTAATAGTAGGTAGTGGAATAGGGGGATTATGTTGCTGTTCGATCCTCGCTTTATCAGGCAAAAAAGTACTTATATGTGAAGCTCATAGCCAGCCGGGAGGTGTTGCCCACAGTTTCAAAAGAAATGGTTACACTTTCGAATCAGGTCCTTCATTGTGGAGTGGAATAGGTAAATGGCCGACAACTAATCCCCTAGGGCAAATTCTTAAATTACTTGATGAAGAAGTTGAACTATTTCAATACAAAGGTTGGCAAGTAATTGTCCCAGAAGGCAATTTTAATCTTGATGTGGGGGAAGAACCTTTTAAACAAACAATTAAAACTCTAAGAGGTGAGAAATCTGTTAAAGAATGGGAATCATTTATTTCCGGAATAAAACCTCTTAGCCAAATAATAAATGAAATACCTTTACTCTCATTTTCTCCCGAATCAATAAATTTCTTAGATCTAATAAATTTAACCTCAAAATTTTTACCTAATATCAATCAAATACCAAAAATTAATAAAGGCTTTGGGAATTTAGTAAATAATCATCTAGAGGATCCTTTTCTCAGAAATTGGGTTGATTTATTGAGCTTTTTGATAAGTGGTATGTCAATGCATGATACAAATACAGCTGCGATGGCTACTTTATTTAACGAATGGTTTGAACCAAATTCATACCTTGAATACCCCAAAGGAGGTAGTGAATCTATCGTAAAAGCCTTAATTAATGGATTTAAAAAAAATGGAGGAGAATTAATTCTTTCTTCGAGAGTAAAGACAATTAACTTCAATAAAAATTTAGCCACAGGTATAACTCTTAATAATGGTTCTAGTTATAGTTGTGAATCTGTTGTCACGAATACTGATGTTTGGAATTTAAAAAAGTTAATTCCAAATGAAATTTCAAAAAAATGGAATACAAAAGTTTTGAACCCTAATAAATGTGATTCTTTCCTTCATATACATCTAGGTTTTGATGCTGATGGTCTTGAAAATTTGCCAATACATGCGATACATGTTGATGAGTGGGAAAAAGGTATAACCGCAGAAAGAAATATAGCTGTATTTTCAATCCCATCTGTTTTAGATAAAAATATGGCCCCTGAAGGAAAACATGTTCTTCATGGATATACTCCCGCAAATGAACCTTGGGAAATTTGGGAAAACCTAAATCCAAAGGAATTAGAATATAGAAATTTGAAAGAAGAAAGATGTTCAATATTCCTTAATGCAGTGCGAAAATTCATCCCTGATATAGATGAAAGGATTGATTTAAAGATGCTAGGAACCCCAATCACTCATAAAAAATTCACCAATACCTATTGCGGTAGTTACGGCCCTGCATTATCTGCAGCAAAAGGTCTTTTCCCAGGCTGCAAAACTCCAGTGAAAAATTTATTTACTTGCGGCGCAAGTACATTTCCAGGTATTGGAATTCCTGCTGTTTCAGCAAGTGGCGCTTACGCAGCTGAAAAAATTATTGGTAAAAAAGAGTTTAAAACTCTTCTTAAGAAAATAAATTTATGAATCAAGTTATTTTTTATAACTCTACAAATACTTAGTTAAGAAATAAGAATAAAGAAAGCAAAAACGTTCAATAATGATAATCTTTATCTGAACATAAACTTAACTTATAGCTCTTATATGTTTTTCTTATCAATTCCTCAAGCCTGGCATTTAGTTGGCACTTGGTCAGAACAACTTCCAAACGAGTCAAATCTTATAGGAATGGGCCAAACAGAATTAATGATGACTTTACATTCAATATTCGTTCCTCTCTTACTTGTAATTTCATATTACCTATTCAATAGACTTAATAAAAACGAATCAAAGAAAATTAAAGGATGATCGTTTAAGGTTTATTTAGCTGAACTTCTTCTAACTACTTTTCTGCCTGTAGAAGTATCAACTCCGCTTGAATCTTTAGTTTGTGAATTAGTTTCAACATTATCAACATCACTTTTATCCATTTCTGCGCAAACACCTACTACCATGGCAGCTTGCATTTGATCTGGTAAATCTCCAATAGTTAATAAGGCCTTTAAAACTAATTGAAGTCGAGTTTGCCGATCTATTTCAGGTCTTAGTTTTTTTACGGTATTCCAAAGTTCTTGGGTAACTTCTTTTAAAAGTTCTCGATCAACAGCCAAATTAAATCCTTCTTGTATTTCTACTAATCTAACAAAAAATTGGATCTCGTAAAATAATATTCAATAAAAAGATTGTTAGTTAATATTTTTCTATCCGAATACGAGTTGCATTTGTTGGTGCAATGCATTCTTCTCTTGCAAAAGTTTATCTTTTTCAGTCTTTTTTAGAGTAAAAGTTCTATAAAATTTTTTTTGAATCTTTATTGGAGTATTTTCAAACTTTACATTTTTGCTTATTAGAGAATTCCACTCTTTTGAATTAAAAGGGGCATAAGGAGAAGATGAAATCACTTTCATATCTTAATAATACATCTGTACTAATAGTAGTACAGATTTACTATTATGCAACAACTGAGTCGACTTTTCTTAAATTTTAAAATGTCTTTGAGAATGGATTGATTTTTTTTATCTAATTTGTGGGAATTATAAGTTTGATAAATGAATAAAAGTATCATAAGTAACTTATTGATCCCTTTTTTTAGTGTCTTAAGACTTTTATTGCTTAAAAACCTCTTAAAATAGTTAATTTGTTGAAATTAACATTGACAAGATATATTTAGTAATCCTTCCTATAAAAAGAATAATGAATTGATCGCAAAATGCTTCTTAGTAATTCAAAAAGACTAAAAATCCAAGGAATAATTAAAAGAATTGCTCAAGATAAATCAATTACATTAGAAGAAAGAATATATGTCGAGAAATTTGCACACCATAACTCTACAATTTCTTATATCGGATTGGTTTGGCGGTGCTCCTGGTTGGCTAAGGAGAAGCTAGATCCATTAATTATTCAATTTACCCAGGCTATCTTACACAAATATAAACTCATAAAAGATATAAATACCCAAAAAACCCATGGTATAAATTTAATCGGAACTAAATATTTTTTTGAAAAGGTTTTCATATTTATTTTTCTTTTAGATTATTTCTTCCTTACAGTTTTTGAAAATAGGTTTAATTGCTCTATTTATAAATTAAACAATATTCGAAACCTCAAAGATATTAAATCACTTTAAGTAGATAAACTTAATTAGCCTTAATCTTCACAATCTAAGCAACTTTATTTTCAATGTTCTTTGAAAAATTTACTATTTTTGCCTCATCATGGTCTGAATCATTCCAAAATTTTATAAGTCTTTCTAATTCATCAATCCTTTTTTTGGCATTTGCAATTTTTTCAGTAGTTGTCATATAAAATTTTTATCTATCCAATTAATGCATGAAAAAAAAATATTTCAATGGAAGTAACAATTTTTAGACTATAAATATTAATTTTTGGTTAATTACTTCAATACATCATAGTCCTCGAGCGGCTGAGTAATTATACTTAAAGAAAAACTAAATCTATGAAGAAATTAAATTCTTTGATTTTGAATAGCACAGTTAACTTCTTAGACTTCATATACTCTGGTAGATCTTTACAAAGATTTTGGGTTTTAGAAGTTATAGCTAGATCACCTTATTTTGCATTTCTTTCAGTTCTTCATTTTAAAGAATCCCTAGGAATTAAAAATGAGAAAACAATGATTTTAATGAAAGAACATTTTTATCAAGCTATTAACGAAACTGAGCATCTTAAAGAAATGGAGAAAAGAGGAGGAGATAGGTTCTGGATTGATAGATTTTTTGCGAGACACCTTGTGCTTGTCTATTACTGGATCATGGTTTTTTATTATTTCCTCTCTCCAGCTAATGCTTATGATGTCAACATAAAAATCGAAGAACATGCATTTGAAACTTATTCCAAATATTTAATAGATAATCCAAATGATCAAAAAATAAAAGAAATTGCTCAAGATGAATTAAATCATGTCCAAGAACTTAACGAAGCTTTGTCAATGCTTACAACAGTTTAGATTAGTGCTGAGAAATCTATTAGCAATATTGAGAGTATCACCGAAGAAGAAATTAATCCTAGGCTGATCATTAATGAGACGTAACCTTTTTTTCTAGGCAATTTATAAAAAGATATTCCAATAATTAATATCATTATTAATGAGAAAAAAATTATAATTTTTTCATTTACTAAATTGAGATGTATAACTAAATTTTTTTCTTCAAAAAATTTGAGAAATTCAGATAAAACTAATTCTTCTTCTATTTTCTTAAAATAGTCAAATGAGCTTATAAAAGCAGAACTTAATAAAGATAATGCAACCAGTGCAGTAACTGGTTTTGTTAACCTGTTAAGTGTTCTGTTAAAACTTGCCAATAAAATAAGAATAAAAAAAGAGGTTACTAAAGGTATTAAAGGTATAAGAGTTGTTGAATTTATGAAATTTCCCACGGAAAAAATATGTATCTAACTTAAAATTTTATATTATTTCGACGCGTTATTTTATTAAATAAGATTTTTTAAAATCTAAAATGTAATTAGTACCTATTGCATTCTGTGTAAATTGATACCAAAATTAAATTAGTATTGAAAAATAAAATGTTAGCCATTTCTGAAATTATTATTGCAAGTGCTATCTTCCTAGGAATTGTATATTGGGAAGTTAAATTCCTATATACCAAAACTACTGTAGCGAAATAAATTCACTCAAAACAGGAAAATTAAAAACGTAGAAAATTTAAATAAAATTTAAGAATTTAAGTTGACAAAAAAAGCTCTAAATATGAGAGAATAAACACAAATATTAAGTCCCTCTAATGAGCGAAGTCCAAAATCCTAATACTAACTCAACTCAGCAGCAACAACAGCAACAGCAACAATCCTATTCAGACAGCAAAATTAATTCTGCTGAGAGCGAGAGACTTTATCTTGAGATGAAAGAAGCTTGGCTTTAAATTTAATTCGTGTTTGAAATAATATTTCTATAAATTTTTTTTTTAATTTTGAAGTAATCAATACTTTTTTATTTTCTATACCCTTTAAATTTTGTTTAACCGCAAGAGTAATTTTTGAGAAAACTAAAGCAGTTAGAAAAAATTAACGGAAGGCTCGCAATGGGAGGGTTGATATATTTAGTTTTTACAAAATTAGTTTCCAACCGTGCCGACATATTAGACCAGCTTAAATCTTATTTAATTTAAAAAATGAATTGGAAATATTATCCAGGAATATTTCTTTCTATATAAGCGTCAGTTAAAGCTAAAATTAACCCCAATAATGTTGAAAATATAGCAATTTCAGTTGATTCCATTTTATTTTTGAATTACCCCTAGTTTGCTAAATAATTCAAAGTTCAGCAACAAAACTAATAACTTACTATAGTACGTATATACTATTAGTTATTTATTGTGAGCTCAGCAACTCCTGAGTTTCTTTTCGTTAGGCCTGGTGATTATGTCGCAATTAAAAAAGAAAATTGCGAAGATACTAAGGAAAAGAATGAAAATTATTGGGTCGGTCAAGTTATCGACTGTATTGGAGGAGCTAGAAATCCAAATTCATGGACCTTGTTTCAAGTTGCCAATATTGACAATGGAGAGATCACTATAATCAACGCCGATATTGTAGAAAAAATTTTGAAACCTTCTGGAAGTTAATCTTAATCAAACAAACTTCTTTCAGTATTACAGAAACAAAAGGGGAAATGAACGCTTTAAAGGAAATCACCCCAGTTCCAAGCAGGCAAGTCCGTATACTTGATTCATTGGGCAGGGAGGTTGAATGCCTTTATACATTCTGTAAGTTTTTGATATTTCCTCAAATCCCAAACTTGATAAAAGATAATTTGCATAAGGGTTCAGATTAGAGCAATCCAATAAGATTTGAGCATCTAAATCACCAACTAACTCCCTTATTAATAATTCAGCAAGTGGTGGAGTATCCGCTAAAAGTGGGCCAATTCTCCAGCCTTGCTCATTATCCTCCAATACACAAGGTCTTATCCTGCCAAATCCATGGCACATCCCATTATTATCGACAATTGCACTGACATTACCATGAGAATTTTTCAACCAGTCATTTAGAAAATGTGGTCTGGGACTAGGTTCTCTTTGATCATCATAAATTAAGACTGCTTCAGAAGAAATTTTATTACCCGGGACAACTTTAAAAGAATGAAATTGATCTTTATAGAAATTTCTCAATGGCAAATCTTGAGAACCATTTAATTTCCATCGATTTGTAATGGAAGATTTTCTAAACCCCCACTTTGCGTAATCATTTAATCTATCTGGGGCAGCCTCAAGACCAATACAATCAACATTTTTCAAATATTCGAGGGCATGTTTCCATAATCTCACTCCATATCCATTATTTCGGAATTCTTTTTTAACGATAAATAAACCTATAAAACCATACGAGGAATTATATTTTATACACGCAATAGAGCCTATAGGATTATTGTCTAGACAAGCTACCCATACCCCTTGTTTATCTGTATTTCTATAAATTGATAAATCATCCATTCCAGGAGAAAATCCTTCTAACCTTGCCCAGTTTGTGACTTCTGGTATTTCATTTATAGATATCAATCTAATTGAAAAATTTTCCCTCATAGAAATATACTAACCAAGAAAAATTTGAATTTTTAATAGCAATATTAATAAATTTGATTATTTCTCATAAATCATTCGCTTTGATTGAACTGCCTAAAAACCTTAGTTATTTACAATTTATCCTCTGATATATTTAATACTATTCAAAGGTAAAAAATGAAAATTTCTGATAAATTTCATTTAGAAGACATCTATAAATTAAAAAATACAGTTCTCACTGGTAAAACTGAAGATATAAAATGGCGGATCCATCATATCAATATAGTTTCTAAACTTTTGGATGAAAATAAAAAAGAGATAATTAAATCACTTTTTGTTGATCTCGGCAAATCTGAAATTGAAGGGCTTTCAGAAATCCTTTTAGTGAAAGAAGAAATTTCACTTATAAAAAAGAAACTCAATTCTTGGATGCGACCAAAAAAGATTGATACACCTTTTTATCTTTTTCCATCATCCTCCAAAGTTATTTATGAACCTCTTGGGTGTGTCTTAATTCTTGGTCCTTATAATTATCCATTACTTTATATTTTAAAGCCATTGGTAAATATTTTCTCAGCAGGAAATACTGCAGTTATAAAACCATCAGAGAAATGTCCTGCGACCTCAAAACTTATTAAAAAGCTTACTTCCAAATATTTCCGTAAAGATGTCCTAATGACAGTAGAGGGTGATAATAAACAATCCATAAAATTAATTGAACAAAATTTTGACCACATTTTTTTTACAGGAAGTACTGAAACTGGAAAATCTATAATGAAATTAGCTTCAAAAAACTTAACTCCATTAACTCTTGAGTTAAGCGGAACAAATCCTGTAATTGTTTTCAAGAATGCAAATTTAGAAGTGGCTGCAAAAAGAATTGTTTGGGGTAAATTTTTTAATTCTGGTCAATCCTGCATGGCTCCGAATCATATCTTTGTAGATAAAGAAATTGAAAATATTTTTATAGAAAAATTAAAGAAATACATAGTAAGTTTTTACGGAGATAATCCAATTATTTCCGAAAACCTATCAAAATTGGAGAAAAAACAATTTACATCAACTGTAGAAATTCTCAAACAATATGAAAAAGAAAAAAGAATTTTATTTGGGGGGACTTTTAGTAAAAAAAAGTTGAAAATATCTCCTACAATTTTGAGAACTAAATTAAATGAAACAGATATTTTGCAGAAAGAATTATTCAGTTCACTACTTCCTGTAGTTGGAATTAATGATAAGGAATCAGCTTTAAAACAGATTAGTCAAACATCAAAACCCTTAGCAATCTACTTATTTGGAGGCAATAAAAAAATCCATAATCATATTTCAAAAGTAACCAGCTCTGGAACAATTTGTATAAATGATGTGATGTTACCAGTCCTTATTCCAAATTTACCCTTTGGAGGCGTTGGGCAAAGTGGTATTGGTAAATTTCATGGAGAAGAAGGTTTTCGAAATTTTTCAAATCAAAAATCTATTACTTTTAAAGGTTTTTTATTTGATTTAAATCTGCGGTATCCCCCCTATGAAAGAGTAAAGAAATTTTTAAAGTTTATTTTTCAGGTTTAAATTACTTAAATTGTTTTCAAAAACCTAGCGATTTTAAATTTAAAGATTATCTTTAAATAAATAGTGAGTTTTATGAAATTTGCATTTTTAGTAATTGCCATATTTATTAATTTTTTTAATCACTCATTGATAAAATCAGAAGAAAAAATATTTTCATCAAAAAATAAAATTGAGAATATTGTTAGAAAAGAATCAATTACTGAAGAAAAAACTGAAATAAAAAAAAATCTTATTATCTCCGAATCTTCTGAAAATCTTACAAAACAATCAGATTTAATTAATAATTATCATATTGTTCAAACTGGTGAAAATCTTACTGACATATCGAACAAATATAATTTAAAAGTAAAAGAACTGATAGAGATTAATAATATCAATAATCCTGATTCAATAAAAATTGGTCAAAAGCTCACAATAAGAAAAAAGAACACAATTAATTCAGAAAAATATGAAACAACTGAAAATAAAAAAAATAATGACTTAATTGAGTTAGATAAAAAAATTTATGGTCCTATAATTATCCAAAGTAAATCATATAAAGATATCAAAGGTAGAAAAGTTTTAAACGTTCTAAATCAAGAAAATAAAAAACTGATTATTTCAATCAATTGTGATAAAAATGAATTAGATGTAAGAATACCTGGCAGGAAATGGATGGGAAGTAAGCCTGCTAAAGAAGAATTCGAAAATAATTTAATAAATGATTTTTGTTAAAACTTTTAATTAATATGTGTGAATAATTTGTCTAAGAATATTAATGATGAGTTATTCTACAAAAAGTTAAATTAATAGTAATGGCTATTTCAAGAGGAGATCTCGTAAGAGTAAAAAGACCAGAATCATATTGGTATAATGAAATCGGTAAAGTTGCTTCAGTTGATACCTCAGGCATTAAATATAACTGTGTAGTCAGATTCGATAAAGTAAATTACGCTGGGATAAGCGGAACTGATGGTGGAGCAAATACAAATAATTTCGCTGAAAGTGAATTAGAGAAAGCTTAAATAATTGCCTGAATTACCAGAAGTAGAGACAGTTCGCAGAGGTTTAGAGCAAAAACTTAATAACTTTATTATTAAAAAAGTAGAAGTCTGTAGGGATTCAACTGTTGCATTCCCAACAAACAAAGAAGAATTCATTAAAGGACTTCTGAACTCACTTATTTATAAATGGGATAGAAGAGGAAAATATTTAATAGCTCAATTAAAAGAAGTTCAAAATGAGAATGCCCAATTTCTTGTAGAAAATTCAAAAAATAACGGATTTCTTGTAGTTCATCTAAGAATGACTGGATATTTTAAATTTATTGAAAACTCAAGTCATCCTTGTAAACATACAAGAATAAGATTTTTCGATAAAAATAATAATGAGCTTAGGTACATTGACGTAAGAAGTTTTGGCCAAATGTGGTGGATTAATAAAGACCTATCGCTTAACAAAATAATAAAAGGATTAGGTTCATTAGGACCAGAACCATTTTCTAAAGACTTTGATGCAAATTACCTTAAGAAAGTTATTTCAAAAAGAACAAAATCTATAAAAGCTATTTTATTAGATCAAACAATAGTGGCAGGTATAGGTAATATTTATGCTGATGAAAGTTTATACTCTGCTGGCATCTCCCCTTTTAGGGAAGCTCGAACAATAAAAAAGAATGAGTTAATCAAGCTCAAAGAATCAATTGTAACTGTATTAAAAAAAAGTATAGGTTCTGGGGGTACTACATTTAGTGATTTTAGGGACTTGGAAGGAGAAAATGGGAATTTTGGTTTACAGACAAATGTCTATAGAAGAACTGGAAAAGAATGTCGTAAATGTGGAAATTTAATTGAAAGACAAAAAATTACTGGAAGAAGTACCCATTGGTGTCCTAAATGCCAAAAATAAAAAAGGGCTTACTCAAGAAGAGTAAACCCTTTTAAATATTTTTACCTGGCATTGAGCTATTTTCTCAAGGGGCTACCCCCTAAATATTTTCGCCGCTGATGCGTTTCACAACCGAGTTCGAGATGGATCGGAGTGGTTCCACATCGCCATGAACACCAGGATAGTGTGAACCTTGAGAACTGCATAGAAAATTATATAAATTAAAAACAATAAATTAAGTTTATTTGGTCAAGCCCTCGGTCTATTAGTACTCCTCCGCTGCACTTGTTACCAAGCTTCCACGTAGAGCCTATCAACGGGTGTTCTTCCCGTGACCTTACTGGCTTAAGCCATGGCAATACTCATCTTGAGGTGGGCTTCCCACTTAGATGCTTTCAGCGGTTATCCACTCCGCACATGGCTACCCAGCGTTTACCGTTGGCACGATAACTGGCACACCAGAGGTGCGTTCCTCCCGGTCCTCTCGTACTAGGGAGAAATCCTCTCAATATTCCTGCGCATACACCGGATATGGACCGAACTGTCTCACGACGTTCTGAACCCAGCTCGCGTACCGCTTTAATGGGCGAACAGCCCAACCCTTGGGACCGACTTCAGCCCCAGGTTGCGATGAGCCGACATCGAGGTGCCAAACCTCCCCGTCGATGTGAACTCTTGGGGGAGATCAGCCTGTTATCCCTAGAGTAACTTTTATCCGTTGAGCGACGGCCCTTCCACGCAGAACCGTCGGATCACTAAAACCGACTTTCGTCCCTGTTCGACTTGTAGGTCTCACAGTCAAGCTCCCTTCTGCTTTTGCACTCAACGACTGATTTCCAACCAGCCTGAGGGAACCTTTGTGCGCCTCCGTTACCTTTTAGGAGGCGACCGCCCCAGTCAAACTGCCCATCAGATACTGTCCGCTTCCCGGATAACGGGTAAGCGTTAGAACCCTAGCTCTAAAAGAGTGGTATCTCACCGATGACTCAATAGTACCCACAAGCACTATTTCAACGTCTCCCACCTATTCTGCGCATTCAGAGCCCGAGCACAATATCAAACTACAGTAAAGCTTCATAGGGTCTTTCTGTCCGGGTGTATGTAGTCCGCATCTTCACAGACAATTCTATTTCGCCGAGCCTCTCTCCGAGACAGCGCGCAAATCGTTACACCTTTCGTGCGGGTCGGAACTTACCCGACAAGGAATTTCGCTACCTTAGGACCGTTATAGTTACGGCCGCCGTTCACCGGGGCTTCAGTCGCCAGCTTCACTAAAAGCTAACCAGCTTCCTTAACCTTCCGGCACTGGGCAGGTGTCAGCCCCCATACATCGTCTTGCGACTTAGCGGAGACCTGTGTTTTTGGTAAACAGTCGCTTGCGCCTCTTCACTGCGACCAGCTCTCGCTGGCACCCCTTCTCCCGAAGTTACGGGGCCATTTTGCCGAGTTCCTTAGAGAGAGTTATCTCGCGCCCCTCGGTATTCTCTACCACCCCACCTGTGTCGGTTTCGGGTACTGGCATTTGTGTCTTAACGAGTATAGGGCTTTTCTTGGAAGCATGACATCACCAACTTCGCTGCCGTAGCAGCTCGTACTCACGCCTTAGCTCAAGATGTTTTCTCCATCTCTCAAAGCCTCGAACGCTTGAACCAGTAACCAACATCTGGCCTGGTTAGCCTTCTCCGTCCCCCTTCTCAAAACACATCTGGTACAGGAATATTGACCTGTTATCCATCGACTACGCCTTTCGGCCTCGCCTTAGGTCCAGACTAACCCTCCGCGGACGAGCCTGCCGGAGGAACCCTTAGGGTTTCGGGG
>LUMH01000646.1_pt1 | contig 12238 bp, 8 predicted proteins | sample 730001 | NCBI WGS metagenome assembly LUMH01 (sample SAMN03860268, study PRJNA289734) | marine metagenome | biome: seawater column; feature: ocean; material: water; isolation source: Red Sea water column Station 34 - depth 25m | place: Saudi Arabia: Red Sea | collected 2011-10-15 | depth 25 m
CGTCCATAGCGGTCCTGGAGCCTATGTGCAGAATCTCGATGTCGTCCGAGATCTCGCTGGGCAGCGATGATTCCACCTCGTCGATGAAGCCCAGCCTCTTCCTGGGGTCATCGCTCCCGACCGTGATCAGGAGGCACTTGGAGGGGTCGTGCTCCTCCGAGATTGCGTCAACTGGGACTGGGTTCGAGCTCGGGTCCCAATGGTCGACGTCTATCTTGTGTCTGACCAGCGCGGTGGGCTTCCCTGGGAATACGCGGTTGACTTCCGACTGGGTCATCTCTGAGATGCAGACTATCAGATCGGCCCTGTTGAGGCCCGCCCGAAGCCTCCTGAGGTCCATCCTCCTGATCATTCCCGGGCTGCGTTCCCCGATGGGCACCCCCTCGATGACCTTAGGCTCTAGGTGGAACATGTCATGCACGGTCACGACAACGGGGACCTTCGAGTTGCTTGGGACCAGATGGGCCTGCTCCTGGTCGGTGATGTGGAGCAAGTCGGCTTCGGATGGGTTCGAACCTGACGATACTGCCGATGCGTGTCGAATCCTCTTCAGAATCCTCCCAACTGCCGAGGAGGGTGCTGCGTGCTCGATCGTTCCCGTCATTTCCCACCCATCGACCAGGGAGCCTCGCAGAGTCCCGACCAACGCGTGATGGGCTCGTCCTAGTCCTGAATCTGTAGAGAGGGCGGTCCCTCTGGCCAGGATTACGCGCTTGCCCACGTTGCCACCGAAGAGTGAGTGCATAATAACGGAGTTGGGAATCTGATGGCCCGAAACCCGATGAAATCCCCCTAATGAGGCAGTGGAGCCAGTTGTAGGCGTCCTCGTTTATTATCCTGAGAGCTGCTCGGTTTTCGTGTTCAGGCGGGTCGTGCTTGCCAGGGGGTCCAAGGGGGACTCAGGGTACGGTGCCAATCACTCCGTGATAGAGTGGTTGCTGGACAGGGCCAAGACCCCAGGGTGGACGAGGGCGAGCACTGTCAGCACTGATGCGAGTTCGCGCTCGCACACGAAGATGATTGCGGGCTCCATTGAGGAGGCTGGTGCGGATTTGCTGCACATAACCAACCAGCTGGACGCGGGGATGGTCCCAACCAAGGGAATCGGCGTCCCAGTGGTGGTTTCGGTCCACGACCTGTACGATCATCGTCCGAGGGCTATCGACGCGGGGGATGTCCCAGTGCCTCTCGGCGACCGCTTCCCGTCATCAGCAAAATCCAGGCTCCTGAAATCCTGCAAGGAGGGCATGTCCAGAGCGGACCTCCTGCTGTGCGCATCTAGAAGGACACTGGAGGAGGCGCGCGAGATGTTCCCGGGGACCAGGTGCGAGTTGGTCAGGGACTCTCTGGACGAGGACTTCTGGGACCCTAGCAGGAATCTACGTGATCGGGAGATACTGGGCGAGACGGGGGACGAGGGGAAGTGCCTCCTGGTGTCGGTGGGCGAGAAGGACCCCAGATGGAGGTCCCAGTTCGTCAGCGAGGTGATGTCCATGCTCCCGGAGGAGGTCAGGGAGGACATACTCCTGGTCCGCATAGGCTCGGGCAGGGTCGACTGGGATAAGATAGCCGCCTACTTCCAGCATGCGGAGGCAGTTCTCTACCCCGGGGTCTCCGTCGGATTCCGCAGCCCGCCGCTTGAGGCGATGGCATCTGGTTGCCCGGTGCTCGCCTCCGACCTACCCCTCCATGACGAGGTTCTCCCAGCCAGGTGCCTGCTCCCGGCGACCGAGCCTGATCACTGGGTATCGGCGATCCAGGAGATACACGCCGATTGGGTCCGATCCGGAGGGGTCCCCAGGCATCCCAATGACGAGTTGCTAGCCACGGCCAAGTCGTCGTTCGGGAGGGCTGCGCACGGAGGCTCGCTGTCCAAGGCGTACCAGGTTGCGTTGGAAAGCGTAGAAAGGTGAGCAGAGCGGGGTAAACGCATGGCGGAGGATTCGATCCCGACGGTCCGCCGCCATGACATCGACTGGCTCAGAGTAATCCTGTTCGGCCTACTGATTCCATTCCACGTGGCCATCGGAATCTACTGGTCGACGTACGGGGCAGACGTGAATCCGAACATCGACGAGATTTCCGCTGCCGATGGCAGGGAGTTCGTGGAGGAGAGCGACGACTACTCCGCCGAGTCGGTCGACTTCACCAGCATGGTCCTACACTGGATGCACCAGTGGAGGCTCGCGGCCCTGTTCATGATCTCGGGGATGGGGACTGCCTTCGCCTTCAAGAGGAGGACGTGGCAGATATTCCTGCAAGAGAGGGTCAAGAGGCTGCTCATACCCATGTTCTTCGGGGCCTGGACGATGGGGTTCGCTGGGTCAGTCATCCTCGGGGGGGAGGAGATGACGGCGTCGGGCCTCACCTTCTCCTTCCTGTTCGGGATAGTCTGGAGGAGCCTGATCTTCTGGGTCCCTGTGTTCGGGAAGCTGTGGGCGCTGGGGCATCTGTGGTTCCTGTGGAACCTGTTCCAGTACTCGCTGATCCTTACTCCGTTATTCCACCACGTCAGGCAGAATCCGGATGGCGGGCTCTCTAGGATGATCAGGAGTTCCCTATCTATGCCGATGGGGATAGGTTCGTTGGTGCTGATGCCACTGGCGCTCACCGTCACAGTGGTTCTGGTTCCTGCTCTTCTTCCTATTCGGGTACATCTGCATAACTGCAAAGGAAGAGTACTACAGGTTCATCGAGAGCAAGAGGGTGCTGATCACCGCTCTGGCAGCAGCATGGACACTGGCGTTCGTTTGGATACGACTTGAGCAGCACGATTCCGGCATCCCGTACGTGGACGGCGGATGGCTTGAGCAAGGTGTCCTCCACGACCGGAGGACCCTGCTGGCATGCCTCATCCACAGCTTCCACGCATGGTTCTGGTGCCTGACCCTCTTCTCGTGGGGCGCATACCTGCTGAACAGGCCGAGCGGCAGCCTTGCCTACCTCAACCAGGCGGTATACCCATTCTACATCGTCCACATGCCCCTGACCTTCCTCGGGCTGAGGGTGTCCTCCGACCTCGGGATCAGGGGCTATCCCGCGGTCCTGCTAGCGACTGCATTGGTCGTCTCCCTGTGCTGGGCGTTCTTCGAAGTTGTCAGGAGAACCAGGGCAACGAGATTCCTCTTCGGAATTAAAACCCAGAAGGTCTGAACTTATCGGACGATTGCGTGACGAGAATTGAAATGCACCGCGAATCGCCGGCATGACGTCCGAAGGATTCTTTGGAAGTGAAGTGATGAAATGAGGAACCCGTTTGACAGAGCGACTGAAATCAGCATAAGACACCCGGAAATTGTACTCTCGGTGGGTCTCGTCGTGACCCTGATGCTTTCCTCGATGGCGATGTTCCTGGAGTTCGATAACTCCGAGGATGCCTTCTTCCCCGACAACGAAACGGTGAGGCTGCTCGACGAGGTTGAGAGCGAGTACCAGGCCAGCATAGACTTCGTGCGCGTAATCGTCAGGAGCGACACTGGGCTCAGCGATCCCAGCACGTGGTCGCATTTGGGAGCCATGGAGTCCCTTCTCCTCGGCAACGAAAACCTGTCCTCTCACTCATACCCACTGTTCGGCGGTCAACCGAACACCGGCCCAGCAAGCTCAGCAATATCATGGATGAAGTACCAAAGCATGGATAGCAATCGAGATTGGATCGAGAGGATGAAGTCTGGAATAGAGTTCCTGGTCAACAGCGACGATGCCAACTACACCTCGGCAAAGTCAGAGCTGCAATCCTCCATCCTGATGGTACCCTCACCGAGCCATGTGACCCCGCAAGAGCTGGAAGACTGGGATTTCGAGAACGTGGGTGACTGGTTTCCCAGACTCCTCGGGGGGGAGAACATCTCCCATGAGCTATCCGGAATAATGCTCGCATCCCAGGCAATGCAGAGCGAGAACCAGACGAGATCGGCGGACATGCAGATGCTGAATGGGCAGATAGCGGGATCCATAGCGCCCTTGCTGGGCTATCAGTCAGTCGATCTCTCCTCAGCCATCACGGGCTCGATTCCGAGCGACCACGATGACCCACTCACCAGCGAGGGGCCCTTCCTGGTTTCAATGGCGATAACGACGGACCCGGAGGACCATGATGGGCTGGCCTTCGACGAGATACAGGCGGAGGTAGTTGGCTGGGCAGAGGAGGTCGAGGACGGCGTAAGAGAGAGCGGGGACGACTCCTCGACGGTGTTCTCGTTCTCGCAGTTCCAACAAGGCCAGAACGCGAACCTAGGTCTGGAGCTCGCGATACTGAACTCAGCCTCCCTGCTCATACTGGGTTCCATCCTCTACTTCACGTTCAGGAGCCTCAGGGACACCGCGTTCGTGCTCGGGCTCACGGTCTTCGGAATCCTAGCGACGTACGGTACCTCCGGGCTGCTGACCAACCTCGGGGTTGACATGACCTTCAACGCGGCCATGAACTCGATACCAGTTCTCCTGCTTGCGATCGGCGTTGACTACGGGCTCCACGTGGTAAAGAGGGTCAGGGAGGAGTACCTGGAGGAGTCGGGGGACCCCGAGAGCACGGTGAAGGATCTGAGCCACGAAGCCAGGAGGAAGGCAATCAGGTCTGGCACGACCCTGACATCTATTGCACTGCTGATTGCGATCTTCACGGACATGGTCGGATTCCTATCATTCAGGCTCTCGAGCCAGCAGTTCCTAGTGGTCTTCGGGACGGTTATCGCCATCGGGCTCTTCTACGTGTACCTGTTTAGCATCACCGCCCTTCCTGCCCTGTTGTCGGTCGTGCCCCCGAAGAACATGGTCCTCGGCAAGTCGGTGAAGGTCGAGAGGAGCCCACTGATAGAGAGGATTGGATCCCTTTCAGACAGCCCCATGGTCGCGGTGGTCGGGGCCATCCTCCTCACCTTACCGATGGCAAACGGGGTCAGCCAACTGGAGGTCGGCTTCGACACGAGGGACAACTTCGACGACTCCGTTCCGGTGGTGGCCGACTTCATACTGATATCAGACGAGTTCCAGAACAGCCCCGCCCCAATCTACGTGGTGGTGGAGGGCGATGTGGTGTCCGAGGAAGGCAGGCAGGCGATTCGGGACGTCATAGGGGTGCTTGACCAAGACCAGCGTGTGACGGTCGTCATCTCAGACCTATGGTCCACGCTGGACTCGAGCAGGGGGTCCGATCCCGAACTCGCCTCGCTGATGCTCTCGGTGGAGAATGAGGAGGATGGCGCCTGGTCCTCCCTGAGGGAATGGCTGACCGGTACCGAAGCAGGCAGGGACGTATCATCCGGGCTCCTGGCCGGGGACGGTCAGCAGACTCTTGTTTCCTTCCAGGCAGCAACCCTGGACTGGTCCGACACGAACTCGTTCGAGAGCAACCTTTCCGCCGGACTATCGGCATCCGTGTCCGGGTCAGGCTTCACCGCCGACCTGAGCGGCAGGTCCCTGATACTCGCACAGATAACCTCCGACGTGGCTGAGGCCGCGGTCCTGTCCACGGTGATCGTCGCAGGCGTCATCCTCCTGATGCTCGTCACGATACACACATTCCGAACCAGGAACCTCGGCCTGGGCATGGCGAGGGGGGTAGTGACCTGGATCCCGCTCCTCGCAGTGGTGGCCTGGGTCTACGGCATAATGGGCTTCACGGGCTTCCAGCTGAACTCCCAGACGGTTACCATCGGCGCCCTTACCCTGGGGCTTGGGGTAGACTACGCGGTCCACATATCCACAAGGATAGAGGAGGAGGTCGAGAAGAACCCCGATGGCCTGCCCTCGGAATGGGCCACGGAATCGATATCGACCACCGGCCGGGCCATGGCCGGCGCTGCGGTCACAACCGCAGGAGGCTTCTCGGTGCTGAACCTCTCCTCGCTGGTCCCACTCCAGCTGTTCGGACAGGCGTTCGTGGTTGCCATTACGCTCGCCTTACTCGCGAGTATACTTCTGCTGCCGTCGCTGTACACCAACCTGATGATGTGGGAGCAAGGCAGGCTCGACAGCGGCTCCTAGGCACTAGCAATAACAACCACTTAAAGCGGAAGTAAGCGGGATGCGCCCTATGCTCCAAGTTACCGACCTCAAGAAAGGGTTTGGCTCGGGTAGCAGGAGACTGGAGGTTCTGAAGGGCATCAACATGGAGGTCAAGGCGGGGGAGCTCGTCAGCCTCATGGGGCCAAGCGGGTGTGGAAAAAGCACGCTCCTGAACATAATCGGAGGTCTCCTCGAGGCGGACTCCGGGGAGATATCACTGGGCTCATTCAACTACGGAACCAAATCCCCCAACAGGGTCGTAGACGTCAGGAGGAGCGGGGTGGGCTGGATCTTCCAGGACTTCCACCTCGTCGATAGGCTCGATGCACTGGACAATGTCGCCTTCAGCCTGGAGCTGTCCGGGATGTCCTCATCGGAGGCTGAGGGCAGGGCGATGGACGCGCTGATGAGAGTGGGTCTCGCGGATAGGATGAATTTCATTCCCGATCAACTCTCAGGGGGGCAGCAGCAAAGGGTCGCTGTCGCGAGGGCGATATCCGGGTCCAGACCACTAATCCTAGCAGATGAGCCGACGGGGAACCTGGACGTCAAGAGCGGCCAGGAGGTCATCAAGCTGTTCAAGGACCTGTGCGCTAACGACGGCCTATCGGTCCTGATGGTCACCCACGACCCGATGCTCGCATCCATGGCTGACAGGATGCTCCTGCTGAAAGACGGGGTGACCGCGGCTTCGGACATCCGCTCAGCCTGGGGGATAGAGGAGGAGTGAAGATGGTTGAGCAGAATGACGACCCTAGGGACAGGATAGACCCGGTCACCGGCATCAGTACTGGTGAGGTCTCGGATGCCGGATCAGTTGAAACAGCATCCGATGCTAACCAGGTCGTACTTGGCTTGAACCGGATAGGGGCTTTCCTCAACACCGGCTACAACATCGGTTGTTCCTGCAGACTGCCGGGTCGGAGCTAGCACCCAACAGCTCTCTCATCTCGGAGATAATCCCCACCATGATACAATCCTGGGTGATGCTAGCCGTCCTGATCGTTTTCGTATTATCTATGAGGAGGTTCGGACGACTCCTCTACAAGGCGATAGAGCCCATAATAGTCCCTGGAAAGGGGCAGAAGAAGGACAAGGAGCCCTTTTCCGCATCTGAAATGGCTTCCGACTGGTACAAGTCATTCCGATCGAGGTGGCTGGCCGCCCCGAACAACATCTCCATGGCGATGAGCAGCGCATGGAGAGGCAGGGAGAGGGGGCTGGCGATATTCGCGGGCGTGTTCCTATCCTCGCTGGTGATAACCACCGTTCTAGCCTACGCAGTGGGGCTGAACCAGGCCTTCTTCGCATTCTCCCTGGAGGGTGACGAGTTCGACGCAAAGGTCGACTTCCAGTCAGACCCAGACGGCTCATGGGCAGGCAGGACGAACGACTCCGCGGCTTGGGAGTCCCTCTGCGACGAGTTGGTCGAGATGGAGGAGTTCGCGGATTGCGGGCTCGTATTCGGGAGGCAGGGCCTTCGCCTATCGGGATTCTTCGATGAAGGGTTCGCCGCTCCTCAGCCGTTGAACGTCATGGCAGCGAGTAGCCAGGACGGAGAATGGTCGAACGTGAGCTGGGACTTCCCGGAGGCGTCCGAGAACGGGCCCCCGATCAACTCTGACAGAATCATCAGGTTCTACGGGGACGGGGTCTGGGACGGCGAGCTGGGGGACAGGCACGCCAAGTCCGTGATATTCGGCCAGTGGCCCTCCACGCCAGAGGACGCAGCCGCCAACAGGACTGTGGTCCTACCCTCCAAGGTAGCCAGCCAGGCGGGGGTCGTCGTCAACGACACGATCGACTCCCTGACCTTCTCGTACGTCACCGCCACCTACATCGGAGAGGACGTAGCGCAGGGATTCTTGGATTGCCAAACCGACGTTCAATTTTCTTTCGAATCGGAATTCCCCCTCCTGTTCTGCAAGGAAAACATCACGGTCACCGACCTGACCATATCCGCTATCTACGAGGAGGGGGACTTCGGGAACCCCACTCTCCTGTTCCATCCGCTGATGGTATCCGACTCCGTTCTGAGCCCCGCGCAGAAGACCACCCTGATGCAAAGCGACCACGGATACCTAGGGATGGCCGTCGACAGGACGGAGATACCCACGTCCTCGACCAGAGCCGCCACGGGCTGGCTGACAGCGCTCAAGAGCTCCCTCGAGAGCGTCAGGGTCTCCGCCGACGTGTTCGACCCTTCCACGGGGGAGCCCACTGGGGAGACCGAGAGGGTCTCGATTCCTCGGGAGTTCACCGTCATGGAGGGATCGAGCGCGATCGCGGTCTCCATAGAGTACAATGACATCATCTCCGGCACCATAACGTTCCTCAACATATTCCTCGGAATCATTCAGGTCTTCGACTACATACTCGTGATACCGATTGTAGCGCTCTCCTTCGTGGTCCTGATATACGGACTCGTACTATCCCTGGAGCAGCGCAGGAGGGAGGTCGCCATCCACAGGGTGATCGGTGGCACGGAGGCCACACTGTCCAGGATGATGGTCCTCGAGATCTACGCCATCGGGACCGTGGCCTGGATGTTGGGATTCGCCCTTGCCTCGGGAGCGGTGGAGGTCGTGCTGAGGGCCGTCGGATTCCTCAGGTTCACCGATGCCGGGGACATAGACGTGGACCCGGTCCTGAGCTTCGGCTCGACCTTCACGGTCACGATGCTCACAGTCGGCCTGTCTTACTACTACGGCAAGAACAGGACCAACGACTTCCTGACCCTAGAGATAGACGAGGGAGTCCGGAGGGTGAGGAAGGAGAAGGTCCCCAACTACCTGCTACACTGGGTCCTCTTCGCGGTGGGCACGCTCGCTTACGTGGAGAGCTGGATACAGAACAGGGGCGGGTTCTGGATATGGGACGGGGGCAGGGGAGGGGGGATTATCGAGCCGTTCATACCGAACGCCATAATCCAACTCCTCGGACCCTTCTTCCTCTGGATAGGCGGCGCCCTGGTCCTCTCCAGGCTCGGCGCCGCGGGGCCACAGATACTCAACAGGATAGTGGGCTGGTCACCAGCGATCTCGGACATAAGGAGGGGGCTTAGCGGATCGGGATCCAGCCAGTCAGTAAGCAGGCTCTCACTGATCATGATGCTGACCCTGTCAATCGTCACACTGGCAGCGGTCCAGGGACACACCGGGACCATGGTCGACGAGCGTACTACGGACGCCCAAAATGGCGCCGACCTGAGGATCCAGTTCGACACGGGCTACACGGAGCAGGAGGCGATGGCTCTCGTAACGAGCTCGATAGCCAACGTCGGCGACTCGGACATAGAGCAGATCAACTCGATGACGTCGGTCGGGAACATCCTCGTCACCAACAAGGACGGCGGGGGCAACTACCCCGTCTGGGTGGTATTCGACGGTCACGAGGACACGCTGCTCTGGGACGAGCAGGCGGTTCGAGGGGAGGACCCCGACGAGATAGCGGGGATCCTCAGGCAGGGCGGGTACCTAGCAGGCTCCGGAGCCAGGAACCAACTGGAGAGGCCATCGACAGGCAGCCCCCTAACGCTGCAGTACAGCTACTTCACAGAAGGGGCATTCGGCCTACCAGAGAGGGTCGGACCGTCCGAATCGGTGGTGAACTACGCCGGAAGGTTGGATTGGGTCCCGGGAATATCGGCCGCGGAGGTGGACAACAGCCTGGTCATCGGCGAGAAGACCTACAACGAGCTGGTCGTCAACCTGACCTCGGAGGTCTACAGGTCGACAACATGGATGTTCGACCTATGCGACCAGTCCACCAAGGGCTGTGCCAACGCACTCGAGCTCCTCAGCGCAGACCTGAGTAGCATCGATGGAGTCATCTCGGCGCAGGACTGGTCCAGCGCGCACGAGGGCAACGAGAGGAACGGGGGGCTGATATTCGGGACCCCTGGACTGCTGAGCATGATGTTCGTCGTCGCAGCGCTCGCTTCGGTGTCTTCCGCGTTCGTGTTCCTGTCGCTCGTCCTCAGCCAGAGGAAGAGGGAGCTGGCCATACTCCAGGCGATCGGGGCTAGCCCCAACCAGGTAGTGAGGCTGGTGCTGTTCGAGATCATGTCAATCCTGCTCGTCAGCATGGTCCTGGGAGTCTCGCTCGGACTAGCGGTCGCGGAGTCATTCAACGGCTTCTTCGGCGTATTCGGGTTCATATTCCAACTGTTCCTAGGCCAAAGCGCCCCCATAGACAGGGAACTGGTATGGCCCTGGGCCGAGCTCGTGCTGGTCAACGGCATGGTTCTGGTAGCCGTGGTCCTATCCCTGCTGGTCACGACGAGGAGGGCACTGGGAGCGGACCTTGCCACAGTGCTGAAGGGGGAGTGAAGGATGGACGTGATACTCAGAGCTGACTCCCTTTACCACATCTACGAGTCGAACGCAGAGGACGGCAACGTGGTCGCCCTGAGGGGGCTCAGCGTCTCCATCGGAGAGGGCGAGGCAGTGGCTGTGGTCGGTCCGAGCGGGTCTGGAAAGTCCACCCTCCTGAAGTGCCTGGGCGCGCTCATGAAGCCGTCTGCCGGGTCGGTGGAGCTCGCCGGCCGCAGGGTAACCAGGCTCACGGGCCCCGAGCTGGTGTCACTGAGGCAGCAGACCGTGTCCTTCATCTTCCAGGACTCGAACCTTCTCCCACACCTCAACGCGCTGAACAACGTCGCACAGCCACTGCTCCACCAGGGAGAGCTGGCGAGGCCCTCACGAAAGAAGGCGCAGGAGCTGCTCGACAGGCTGGGCGTGGGAGACAGGGCCCTGGGCATGCCAGAGCAGCTCTCCGGAGGGGAGCAGCAGAGGGTGGCCATCGCGAGGGCCCTGATCACGAACCCCAAGCTGATACTGGCCGACGAGCCCACCGGGGCCCTCGACCCGATAACGAGCAGGGAGGTGCTCGCTCTGTTCAAGCAACTCCACAAGGAGGATGGCGTCGCGTTCCTCCTCGTCACCCACAGCAAGGAGGTCGCGGCCTTCTGCGAGAGGTCCCTCGAGCTGAGGGAGGGCCGGTTCATCGCCCAGCACGGTGGAGACGTGGACATAGCGGACCTCTCTGACTCCAGGGAGCTGATAGTAGACGACTCAGGGACAGTGACCCTGCCCCCCGACGTGCTGCTGGAGATAGGGGGCCCCGGGAGGTTCGACCTTCCCGAGGTGTCTAGGGACACGCTCCACCTGGAGAGGGTGGAGGAAGACCGCATCTACGTCGGTAGATCAGGCACGATGAAGCTCTCCAGCACCTGCCCCGCATGCTTCCACCAGTACGGGGACAGCGACGAGCAGCTCTGCCCGGAATGCGGTAGCAGCAGGCCGATGATTCAGGCCTGAGGAAGCGAGAACTTCTGCGGCTTGGCTATCCCGAGGTCTGCCGGCAAATCGCGTGTCTTCTCGGGCAGAGTTACCGGAATCATCTCCCTGCCGATCAGGGCGACCCTGCTCTCCCTCCTGTCCGAGAGGACCTCCCTGCCGACCATGGGGGCCAGCTCGTGTGAGAACTCCATTACCTCGGTGTGGCTGGGCATGTTATCGATCGAGAGGTTGTTCCTGCTGTTCCCAACGAAGACGTAGCCCTTCGCCTCGATGAAGTCCGGGTCTGCGAGATTATCCAGTCTCGCGAAGTCCTCGTGGTAGCCCAGTGACTCGTTCTTGATCAGGGTGTGTCGGCACACGGTCCTGGTGTCGAGGCTGGGGAGCAGCTCGAGGGTCTCCTCCAGCTTGTGGAAGGCCCCCTGGTCGAACTTCGGCTTGCATATCCTGTCGAATATCTCCTTGTTGGGTGCGTCGACGCTGACGTACAGCTGGGTCGGGAGCGGGTCTAGGTTCTCTATCACCTTGGGGAGGCTGCCGTTAGTGACCAGGAACGTGCTGGTGCCGTGCTGGTGGCAGATGTCGAGGAACTCACCGAGTCGGGAGTATAGGGTTGGCTCCCCGTTCAGGGAGATAGCGACGTGCTTCGGGTTCTGGGCCTCCAGCCACTTCTCGCGATCGGCCTTCGGATTGCCTCCGTAACCGGTCAGGAGCCTCCTGTGTCCGCGCACGGACTCAAGGTACAGCTCGTACGGGTCGTCGTCGATCTTGTTGAGCGTGTCTGAGTGAGGCTCCCTCCAGCAGTAGGTGCAGCCCAGGTTGCATGTGTCCACGTTGGGTGCCATCTGCATGCACCCATGGCTCTCGATGCCGTAGAACGTCCCCTTGTAGCACGAGCGGTCCGCGATCAGAGACTGCTTCGTCCAGTGGCA
>LUMH01000565.1_pt1 | contig 12195 bp, 10 predicted proteins | sample 730001 | NCBI WGS metagenome assembly LUMH01 (sample SAMN03860268, study PRJNA289734) | marine metagenome | biome: seawater column; feature: ocean; material: water; isolation source: Red Sea water column Station 34 - depth 25m | place: Saudi Arabia: Red Sea | collected 2011-10-15 | depth 25 m
AGAACGCTTCGCGAACAATCTATTGTATCTAAACTACGCTCTAACCCCAACCCAACTACCCTACATACAATTCTAACTGAGCCAACCAGTGTTCAAGCTGCTTAGAAGGCAGTCACAAAGGTCACGGTTGTCCTGCAGCGTGTGTTGTCTCAGTTCTAAATGACTATTTCAAAATTACATGTTTTGATGCTGCTACAAAAAATGGGTTTTTATAACCAGTTTTTCCGTACCTCAAAGGCTCTTTATCTTTTATTTGGATCACATAGCCCCCAGCTCCAGATAAAATTGCATGTCCTGCTGCGGTATCCCATTCCATAGTTGGGCCTAGGCGGGGGTAAAGATCTGCTTCACCTGCAGCGATTAAACAAAACTTCAAAGACGATCCTGCGCTTACTAAGTCACTGTATTGATATTCAGATATATATTCATTCGTTTTTTGGTCACGGTGAGACTTAGACGCCACCACTTTCAGGGCCTTATTGTCGGGCAAAGCTGTTTGAATTTTTTTAACCAAACCCATTTTTGAAATATCAAAAGCACCTTTTTCCTCTATAGCTATACCTGTTGAGTCTGTGTAAAATAATCTTCTGCGTGCTGGTGCGTAAACAATACCTCGTATAGGATCTCCTTTATCCACTAAGGCTATATTAACTGTAAAATCACCTCTGCGGTTGATAAATTCTTTGGTTCCATCAAGAGGATCTACTATGAAAAAAAATGGGGCATGCACATCATGGGAACTGTCTTGCTCTTCAGTTATAATAGGCACGTTAGGAAAATATTTTCGAAGACCTTTTGTTATAATTTCATCTGCTTTTTTGTCCGCTAAAGTGATAGGGCTATCATCAGATTTCACCGAAACCTCGAACCTGTCACTGTTATAGACATCCATGATGGCGGCGCCACTTTTGAGCGCTAAAGATCTAAAAATTTGACAAAGTTTAATATAGTCCATGTTAGGCTAACTGGCTTCCTGGGTTTTTCAAGTATGATATTGACAGTAATTTGTATGAATATGCTAGCAATAGGATTAAATTTTAACTGACTTTGGTCATTTTTGTTAAATTTTATAAAAAAATTTTGTGCTGTACGCTTGCAGGTCCCCCTAAGCCTCCCTATATACCGCCTGTCAGAGTCTACGGTCCGCAATACTGTTTTTAAAAATGCGATATAAGGATGCGGTATACCGTTTAATTATGAGCGTGTAAGCAAAAGGAAGAAAAATATGGGTAAGGTTATTGGTATCGATTTAGGCACCACAAATAGCTGTGTAGCTATAATGGACGGATCCCAGCCTAGAGTTATTGAAAATGCCGAGGGTGCTCGAACTACACCTTCAATTGTTGCATTCACTGACGATGAACGACTAGTTGGTCAACCAGCAAAGAGACAAGCTGTGACAAATCCCAGCAATACTGTTTTTGGAGTTAAGCGCTTAATTGGACGAAGAATAGATGACTCTGACTTGGCAAAAGATAAAAAAAATCTTCCATTTTCTGTTGTAGATGGTGGAAATGGAGATGCTTGGGTTGAAGCAAAAGACGAAAAATACAGTCCTTCTCAAATTTCAGCTTTCACCCTACAAAAAATGAAGGAAACGGCTGAGGGCTACCTAGGCGAAGATGTAACAGAAGCCGTAATAACTGTACCTGCTTATTTCAATGACGCCCAACGGCAAGCAACAAAAGATGCTGGTAAAATTGCTGGCTTAGATGTTTTAAGAATTATAAATGAACCAACCGCCGCTGCATTAGCTTACGGTTTAGATAAAAAAGAAACAAAAACTATCGCCGTTTATGATTTAGGTGGCGGTACATTCGACGTAACTATCTTAGAGATTGATGATGGCCTATTTGAAGTAAAATCAACAAATGGTGATACATTTTTAGGCGGCGAAGATTTTGACATGAGGATTGTCAACTATCTGGCTGATGAATTCAAAAAGGAAAACAGCGTTGATTTGACTGCAGATAAAATGGCCTTGCAACGTTTAAAAGAAGCAGCAGAAAAAGCAAAAATAGAGTTATCATCGGCTAATCAAACAGAAATAAACCAACCATTCATTTCAATGGATGGGAAAACAGGGCAACCCCTGCATATGGTTATGAAGCTAACTCGTGCTAAACTTGAGTCACTGGTGGGCGACTTGATAAAAGCATCAATAAAGCCTTGCCAAGCAGCTCTTAAAGACGCTGGCCTATCTACAGATGATATAGATGAAATCGTATTAGTTGGCGGTATGACAAGGATGCCAAAAGTCATTGAAGAAGTGACAAAATTCTTTGGGAAAGAGCCACATAAAGGTGTTAATCCGGACGAGGTAGTTGCAATGGGAGCAGCAATCCAAGCTGGAGTTCTTCAAGGTGATGTTAAAGACGTTGTACTACTTGATGTAACTCCACTGTCGTTGGGCATTGAAACGCTAGGCGGGGTTTTCACACGTTTAATCGAAAGAAACACAACTATTCCAACAAAAAAATCACAAGTTTTTTCAACTGCAGAAGATAACCAAAACGCTGTGACAATAAGAGTTTTTCAGGGTGAACGAGAACTTGCTGCTGATAACAAGATACTTGGGCAATTTAATTTAGAGGAAATTCCACCAGCCCCTCGAGGAATGCCTCAAATCGAAGTTACTTTTGATATTGACGCAAATGGAATTGTATCAGTTTCTGCAAAAGACAAAGGCACTGGAAAAGAACAAAAAATTACTATCCAAGCTTCAGGCGGCCTTTCTGATGAAGATATAGAGCAAATGGTAAAAGATGCAGAAGATAATGCAGAGGCAGATAAGGAACGGCGTGAACTTATAGAAGCTAAAAACCAAGCGGAAAGCCTCATACATTCAACTGAAAAATCAATGGAGGATCATTCAGACAAAGTTGATCCTACGACGATAGAGGCCATTGAATTAGCTATTTCTGCTCTGAAGGATGACCTTGAAACTGAAAACGCCGGAAAAATTAAATCAGGAATCCAAAACGTGACAGATGCTGCCATGAAATTAGGCGAAGCGATTTACAAAGCAAACCAAGAAAATGAGGACGACACTGCTCCTTTTGATGCAAGTGATAACGCTGCTGCAAACGCAGATGATGATATTCTTGACGCTGATTTTGAAGATCTAGGTGACGAGAAAAACTAAGTAGATTTTAAGAAAATCAGCCAACCTGTATTTTACAGGTTGGCCATTATTTTTTAAGAAGGGCTATTATTATGTCAAAACGCGATTACTATGAAGTGTTAGGCATAAATAAAGCCGCTTCTCAGGAAGAAATAAAAAAAGCATTTCGAACTAAAGCAAAAGAACTCCATCCCGATCGAAACTCGGATAATCCGAATGCCGAAGCTCAATTCAAGGAAGCCAATGAAGCATACGATATTCTGAAAGATGAAGAAAAAAAAGCGGCTTACGACAGATATGGCCACGCTGCTTTTGAAGGAGGTATGGGAGGCGGAGGAGCTAGAGGTTTTGGCGGCAGCGATTTTTCCAGTGCCTTTTCCGATGTTTTTGACGACCTTTTTGGAGACATGATGGGAGGAAGGAGCGGCCAAAATCGCTCTACAAGAGGTTCTGACCTTCGCTATAACCTCAGAGTGACATTGGAAGAAGCATACTCGGGTTTGCAAAAAACAATTAATGTTCCCTCTACAGTTCAATGCACTCCCTGCAACGGATCAGGGGCACAAAGCGGAACTGAACCTACAACTTGTTCAACATGTGCAGGTATGGGTAAAGTGCGTGCCTCTCAAGGCTTTTTTACTGTTGAGCGTTCTTGTCCTGCATGCTCTGGTCTAGGCCAAGTCATAAAAAACCCTTGTAGGTCATGCGGCGGGCAAGGAAGAACAAAAAAAGACAGGGCATTATCTGTCAATATTCCTGCGGGTGTAGAAACAGGAACCAGGATTAGGCTCTCCGGAGAGGGAGAGGTTGGTGTGCGTGGGGGAGCGCAAGGAGACCTGTACATTTTTATAGAGGTAGCACAACACAAAATTTTTGAACGAGATGGCCATAATCTATTTTGCCGTGTTCCTGTTTCAATGGCGCGTGCAGCCCTTGGTGGAGATATAGAAGTTCCCACTATGGATGGTGGCCGAAGCAGAGTAAAAGTGCCAGCTGGAAGCCAGGATTGCGATCCAAAGGTATGCCTGCCATTAAATCTTCTCAATATGGTGATATGTTTATCGAGCTTGCAGTTGAAACTCCTGTTAACTTGACTGCGCACCAAAAAGACCTTTTAAAAGAGTTCGAGCAGCTTTCTGAAGATAACAATCCAGAAACAAACAGCTTTTTTTCTTCAGTCAAATCATTCTGGGAACAAATGAAAAGCTGAGGGTAAATTTTTGAAATTAAATCCTTTCAATGGCCAAAGCAATTCCCTGACCTCCTCCAATACACATTGTAATCAAAGCTCGCTTCCCATTGATAATTTCCAGCTGGTATAAAGCCTTTAAGGTAATTATTGCGCCAGTTGCACCAACTGGATGACCTAAGGCAATCGCTCCTCCATTTGGATTCACAACTTTTGGGTCTAAATCGAGGCCACGGTTTACCGCAATCGCTTGAGCAGCAAATGCTTCATTACTTTCAATAACATCAAAATCAGATATCGATAGATCAATATTTTTCAATAGATTTTGTACTGCTGGGATTGGTCCAACTCCCATAACCTCAGGCCTTACTCCAGCATGTCCATAGCCCAAAACTCTAGCCTTTGGTTTTAAACCATATTTTTCAACCGCATCTGCCGATGATAGGACAATCGCTGCAGCACCGTCATTTATTCCGGAAGCATTACCTGCAGTCACCGTTCCATCTTTTTCGAATACTGGACGCAAAGACGCCAAATCTTCTAGAGTTGTTGTTTTAGGGTGCTCATCTTTTTCAAAAGGGACAAAATCCCTTTTTACCTTAATTTCTATTGGAATAATTTGATCATCAAACATGTTATTTGACTCAGCCAGGGCAGCTCTTTTTTGGCTCTCTAAGGCAAATTCATCTTGGTCAAGGCGAGATATATTATTTTCGCGCGCTACGTTCTCTGCTGTTACTCCCATATGTCCTGTTCCAAAAGGACAATTTAAAGCTCCAAGCATCATATCTAATGTCTTTACATCACCCATTTTGGCTCCCCATCTCTGACCCTGAACAGAGTAAGGAGAACGGCTCATATTTTCAGAACCACCAGCGAGCCCAAATTCTGCATCACCTAAAGCAATAGACTGTATAATCGAGACAATCGCCTGAACGCCTGAGCCACATAAGCGATTTACATTCATTGCAGGTGTTTCCTCAGATATACCAGCATCCAATGCAGCGACACGACTTAAATACATATCACGTGGTTCTGTATTTATTACATGGCCAAAAGCAACATGCCCAATCTGAGACGGCTCTACACCCGAACGTTCTATAGCGGCCTTAGTCACCGAGGCAGCCAGATCTATAGGTGCAGTATTTGCCAAAGAACCTCCAAATGTTCCAATTGGAGTTCTGGCTCCGTCTAAAATAACAATATCTCGCATTTTTGATCCTTTTACTAAAGTCAGCGTTTTAACCTATCTCATAAAATTAAAATTACTCATGAAAGTAATAGTTAAATCTTTTAACAACCAATATCGACTTCCATAAAAATACATATGTTTTTAAATTTATATTGTATTAATAATGCATTCAATAAGTCATCATTGTCTATTGAGAGAGAAAAGGGAATGGATCTAACGCTTTTATCTTTTGGTCATGGATACACCGCCCGCGCTTTAACTCCTTATCTTGTCAATAGAGGATGGAAAGTATTTGGGACGACCAGGTCAAAAGACAAATTTTCTGATATTGAAAATTCTGGAGCTGTTCCAATTTTGTGGGGAAGCAATGAATTGAGATCTATAATCAAAGATACTCAAATAATACTTAGCTCGGTCTAAATGGGCGGGATATCTTTCTACAACCGGCGTTTATGGCGATACAAGGGGTGAATGGGTGGACGAAAGTTCACCACTTAAACCTTCAACAAAACGTGGAGCTGCTCGAGTAATGGCCGAAAATAAATGGCGCGAGCAAAAGAGTTTGCCTATTCACATATTTAGACTGGGTGGCATTTACGGCCCAACCCGAAATCCACTCCAAAAAGTTTTACAAGGAAAAGCAGCAAAGATTATCAAGCCTGGGCAGGTATTTAATAGAATACACGTTCAAGATATTATCCAAACACTTCTCACCTCAATTTCACGACCAAAGCCGCACTCTATTTATAATCTTTGCGATGATAATCCAGCACCACCGCAAGATATAATTGCCTACGCAGCGAAGATTTTGAATGTAAATGAACCACCAACAATTCGTTTTGAAGACGCCAACCTATCAGAAATGGCTAAGAGTTTTTACGAAGAAAACAAACGAGTATCTAATCAATTAATTAAAACTGAACTGGGTATTAAATTAATGTATCCAGACTTCAAAGCAGGTTTAAAGAACCTATTAAAAGAAATTGAAGGATAATCTCTAAATATTTACCTGCTTTAAAGTTTCTAAGCCAAGTAACGAAAGCACCATGTCTTCTATATGGGACGCATTTAGGCCAGCTTGATGGTACATGTCTTCTGGGCTTGACTGATCAATAAAAACATCTGGCAAAACCATCGACCTGAACTTAAAACCTTTATCAAAAACACCTTGTTCAAATAAAAACTGTTGAACATGACTGCCAAAACCACCAATTGAACCTTCTTCAATCGTTATAATAGCTTCATGATTTTCCACTAAATCAATAATCAATTTTTCATCGAGAGGCTTGGCAAATCTTGCATCAATAATCGTTGGCGAAATACCTTTTAGCTTTAAAGTCTCTGATGCCTTCAATACTTCAGGAAGCCTTGTGCCAAAAGAAAGCAAAGAAACGGTATTTCCAGCCGTAACGACACGTCCTTTCCCAATTTCAATTGGTTTTCCGATTGACGGCAAATCACATCCTACTCCATTTCCCCTTGGGTAACGAAATGCTATTGGTCCCTCGCTGTATTCAACTGCGGTTGCAACCATGTGAACTAACTCCGCCTCATCGGAGGCCGCCATCACAACCATGTTTGGCAAATTAGCCATAAAAGCTATGTCGAAACTACCTGCATGTGTTGGGCCATCTGCACCAACCAATCCAGCGCGATCTATTGCAAACCTTACTGGTAAATTTTGCAAAGCAACATCGTGAACAACTTGGTCATAACCTCTTTGCAAAAACGTTGAATACATTGCACAAAAAGGCTTCATACCACCAGCAGCCAACGCTGCTGAAAATGTAACACCATGTTGCTCAGCTATACCAACGTCAAAACATCTACTTGGGTATCGCTCAGAAAACAAACTCAATCCTGTTCCATCTGGCATTGCAGCTGTTACCGCGCATATCTTAGTATCATGAGCAGCATGTTTTAATAAACTATCAGCGAAAACTTTCGTATAAGTAGGGGCATTAGACTTTTTTGCCGTTTGTTTCCCAGTTAAAACATCAAATTTTCCTGTAGCATGACCTTTATCCTTTGCCTTTTCAGCTGGCACATACCCCTTTCCTTTTTTGGTCACCACATGCAATAAAATGGGACCATCTAATCTTTTTTGAACGGTCCGAAATATAGGTAGTAATTGATTTAAGTCATGCCCATCAATAGGTCCAAGGTATGAAAACCCTAAAGCCTCAAAGATCGTATTTCCTACAGCCATAGATTTCAGTAAACGTTTGGCTCTTTTTGCCCCTTCTTTAAAAGGCTCTGGCAAAAAGCCAATAGCGCCTTTAGCTATCTGCCGAAAATCCTGAAAAGGTTCTTCCGAATATAGCTGGGACAGGTAAGAAGACAAAGCACCAACAGGAGGTGCAATGGACATTTCGTTATCATTCAAGACGACAATCAGACGTTTTTTTAGATGACCAGCATTATTCATAGCTTCATAAGCCATTCCTGCGCTCATTGAACCATCTCCAATCACTGCGATAGTTTCACCTAAACCACTTTCACAAGAACCACCTAAGTCCCTGGCTGTTGCGAAACCTAAGGCAGCGGAAATTGAAGTCGATGAATGAGCAGCGCCGAATGGATCATATTCACTTTCAGCCCTTTTCGTAAAACCACTTAGTCCATCTTTTTGTCGAAGCGTACGAATGCGGTTTCGTCTTCCAGTTAAAATTTTGTGTGGGTAACTTTGGTGAGAAACGTCCCATATTATCTTATCTTTGGGCGCATCAAAAATAGCGTGCAAAGCTACTGTTAGTTCAACAACACCAAGACCGGCTCCTAAATGTCCTCCCGTTTCTGAAACAGCTGATATAGTTTCCTGTCGCAGCTCTCTAGCAACTTGAAAAAGCTGATCATCAGATAATAGTTTTAGATCCTGAGGGGAGCTAATATTATCAAGTAGTGGAGTAGAAGAATTATCAGACATTTCTCTCTTTCAAACTAATAATCCCGCGCAATAACGAATTCAGCCGCCTGTTTCAAGGCATCTGATCGCGCTCCATAAATTGAAATTGAGTCACATGCGTCACTAATCAAATCCCGAGCTTTTCTTTGAGCACCATCAACGCCCAATAACGAGACAAAAGTAGCTTTATTTGCGGACGCATCCTTCATTAATTTTTTACCCGCTTTTAATTGATCACCCGTCGCATCCAATAAATCATCAGCTATTTGGAACGCCAAACCTACAGCATTTGCATAATTTTCCAGTGGCTTTACATCTTCGCTCGCCATATGGGCACCTGCAGTAGCAGCCCATAAAATAAGCGCGCCTGTTTTACCTTGTTGCAACTTTATAATATCGTTCAGACTTAGTGCCGTATCGGAGTTTTCAGCAGCGATATCTAAAGCTTGCCCCATGACCATACCTTTTGCACCAGCTGCTATGGCCAAATTGGAAGCTAACTTGGTAGAATTAGGAACATCACTATTGAGTGTCAGTTCGTAGGCTAACGCTTGAAGAGCATCGCCAACCAAAACAGCAGTTGCTGTATCCCATTTTTTGTGAACCGTTGGACGTCCGCGCCGTAGATCATCATCATCCATATCTGGCAAATCATCATGGACCAAAGAGTAAGTATGCATAGCCTCAATACCCGAAGCCGGCCATTTAGCTAAATTTGGATCAATTTCAAAAAGTGCAGCACTTTCCATTACAAAAAATGCCCTTAATTTTTTACCGCCTGTTAGAGAGTAAAGCATCGCGTCAACGATCTCAATTTTATCAAACGTTTGAAGATAATTGAGCAATGTTTTTTCTACAATCTTTGCAGAAAACTCCAGACGATCTTTAAACATCAAAGGCCTTCTAGCGGTTTTGTTCCAGTTACTGATCCTTCTTCATCTAAGGTTATAGCTGCAACCTTTTGCTCTGCTTCTTTTAACTTAGCCTCACATCTTTTCTTTAGTTCTGCGCCCCTTTCATAGAGAGCGATACTATCTTCAAGGGGAACATCCCCTCTCTCTAGCTGTGTGACGATTCTTTCAAGTTCATTCATCGCCTGCTCAAAATTCATTTCAGAAATAGGTATATCATTCATATCAGGCCTCACATAATTTAATAACATGGGCTTTGACAGATTCTGCCAAAGCTTCTAAATCATAACCACCCTCTAATGTAGATACCAGACGTCCACCACAGCAATCTGATGCGATTTTACAAATCCTTTCTGTCAACCAAGAGAAATCTTCTGTTGACCAATTTAACTCTGCAAGAGGATCAGCTTCATGTGCGTCGAAACCAGCAGAGACCAAAATTAGTTCTGGCTTAAATTCTTGAAGTGCTGGGAAAACTAACATTTCATATTTTTCACGCATAAGTACTCCTGAGCTTCCAGGCGATAATGGTATGTTAACAATATTGTTAAAGTTTCCTTGTTCTTCCTTGGATCCCGTACCTGGCCACAAAGGCATTTGCTGTGAGGTAAATGTTAGGCACCGGCTTTCATCCCATAAAAGCTCTTGGGTGCCGTTTCCATGATGAACATCAAAATCAATAACAGCAACTCGATTTAATCCATGAAAATCAAGTGCATGCTTTGCTCCTAGGGCAACATTGCCAAACAAACAAAACCCCATAGCTGTTTGAGTTTCAGCATGATGACCAGGAGGCCTCACTGCAACGAATGCATTTTTGGCTTCTCCAGATAAAACTATGTCTATAGCTCTCAATACACCGCCTGCAGCGCGATATGCTGCTGTTAAAGAGCCAGAAGAAATGTAGGTGTCTCCATCCAATGACTTATAACCTGTCTGAGGCAGTGAGCCTTTTAAATAGCTAATGTATTCTTGAGGATGGATTCTAAGTATGTCATCGTCTGCCGCCATGGGTGCACTTACACGTAACAAATTCATCTCTTTCAATGCATCTAAAATATACTCTAGCCTAGCAACTTGCTCTGGGTGACCTGTTGGTGTCAGATGTTCCAAACAATCTTCATGTGTTATTAGTGCAGAGATAGACATCGAATTGTACCAGTGATTTATGTAAATTTTTTAATGAGGATATTAACACATTAAACCTTCTTGAATTATTTTTTCCATTGCCTCATCTAAAGCTCTATTGGCTCGTTGAATTAAAATATCAACTTCAGCTTTCGTAATAATTAATGGAGGCGATATAATCATACGGTCACCTACATGTCTCATAATAAGGTTATTTGCGAAACATCTTTCGCGACAAATATATCCTACTGTACCTGCTTCTGATTTAAACGGAGCCCGCGTTTCCTTATTTGGTGTTAGTGCTATTGAGCCCATCATGCCTACTATTTTTGCTTCACCAACTAAAGGATGATTACACAATCCTTCCCATGCTTTTTTTAGGTATGGTCCGACATCATTTTTAACATGGCCAATTATATTTTCATCGTCAATAATACGTAAATTTTCAAGAGCCACGGCTGCTGCCACAGGGTGACTTGAATAAGTATAGCCATGATTAAATTCATCTTTGGCAATTATACTTTCAATTTCATCAGATACTATTGAACCACCAATGGGTTGGTAACCACTACTTAAACCTTTTGCTATAGTCATAATATCAGGCTTTATATTCAAGGTTTGGCTGCCGAACCAACTACCCGTTCGGCCAAATCCACAAATTACTTCATCTGCAATTAAAAGTATTCCGTAGTAATCACATATTCTTTGCACCTCAGGCCAATATGTATCTGGAGCGACAATAACACCTCCGGCTCCTTGAACAGGCTCAGCTATGAACGCCGCCACACGATCTGCACCCAACGATTTGATTTTTTCTTCTAAATTTTGGGCACATGCCAAACCAAAGTCTTCTGGTGTCATATCTCCACCTTCTGACCACCAATTAGGCTGATTTATGTGGTGTATATCGGGTATAGGCATGCCACCTTGATCATGCATTGCAGTCATTCCACCTAATGAGCCAGACCCAACACTTGAACCATGATAGGCATTTTTTCGACTTATAATAATTGACTTATTTGGCTTACCTTTTAAGGCCCAAAAATGTCGAACTAACCTAATATTTGTGTCATTTGCCTCAGATCCTGAGCTTGCAAAAAAAACATGATTCAAGTCATATGGAGCTAATTCAGCCAACTTTCCAGCTAACTCAATAGCTGGTATATGTGTGGTTTGAAAAAAAGTATTATAATATGATAATTCTTCCCCTAATTCCGCCTGTGCGGTAAATGGATGCATATGATGAGCTGCATCACGGGTTTGCAATTCTTTAGTCGGAAATTTATTTGATAATAAATTCATAAGGTTGCCTCATAAGCTTTTATTAATGATTTCTCTCAGAACTTTTCAGCCAGCATTGACAGGATTTTAACCGACTGTAATTATAAAAATTCATAAAACAACAAAGAATTGAGATATGGTTTTGCAGAGTTTTGATGGTAAAAATGACACGGTTACCCCAGAGCAGGTACAATACTGGGACCAAAAACATCTAATTCATCCTTGGAGTGAGTTCTCTGAAAATAGCTTGAATATGACTCAGGTTGCAAAAGCAAAAGGGGTTTATCTCTATGATGGATATGGAAATAAGTTAATTGATGGCCCAGGCGGCATGTGGTGCGTAAATATAGGCTACGGTCGAAAAGAAATGGCAGACGCAATTTCAGAGCAAATTATGAATATGACGTATTCAAGCCCTTGGTTTACCACCAACGAGCCAGCTGCCATGTTAGCAAAAGTTATAGC
>LUMH01000302.1_pt1 | contig 12170 bp, 16 predicted proteins | sample 730001 | NCBI WGS metagenome assembly LUMH01 (sample SAMN03860268, study PRJNA289734) | marine metagenome | biome: seawater column; feature: ocean; material: water; isolation source: Red Sea water column Station 34 - depth 25m | place: Saudi Arabia: Red Sea | collected 2011-10-15 | depth 25 m
GCTTTTGTACTTATGATCCTTTCTTTGGTGGTAAATATCTTTGCGCAGTGGCTAGTTAAGAAATTTAGTCTCAAATATTAGATAATTATGAATTCTCTTTATTACCAGAAAAGATTATCAAGAAATATAGGAGATAAATTCTTTACTTCTTTATCAGTAATTTGTGCATTGATAGCAATACTTCCTTTGATTTTTTTAGTGACTTATATCCTTTACAAAGGTGGATCTCAAATCACACCAGAATTATTTACTTTAGAACCAAATCCTCCTGGAGATGATTTAGATGCAGGAGGTATTAATCCTGCATTGATCGGGACATTAATAATAACTACCATTGCTTCAATTATTGCGATACCAGTAGGTGTTGGCGGTGGAATATATCTGGCGGAATATTCTAAAGGTGGTGCTTTTTCAAGATTTATCAGATTCGGGGTAAATGTTTTAGCGGGAGTCCCTTCAATTATTGCCGGTGTATTTATTTATGCCTTAATTGTTTCAACAAAGATCTTATTTGGAAGTATGTACAGTGGCTTGGCCGGAGGTATGGCACTTTCAATATTGATGTTGCCTACTGTGATTAAGACCACTGACGAAGGTTTAAAGTTAGTTCCTAACGAATTAAGATATGCGTCTCTTGGTGTTGGAGCAAGTATGTATACAACCATATTGAAAGTTACTTTGCCCTCTGCCTTTAGGTCTATTGCTACTGGCGTTGTACTTGGAATCGCAAGAGCTGCAGGTGAAACAGCACCTTTGATATTTACGGCTTTATTCTCTTACTACTACATAACAGGCTTTGGAGACTTGTTTTATGAGATGGGTTCTTTGGCTGTATTGATATACAATTTTGCTCTAGAACCATACGATGCACAGAATAAATTAGCCTGGGCAGCTTCCTTTATTCTTGTTTTATCGATACTATCAGTAAATATATTTTCAAGGATATTAGCCGCTTTTACTGAGAAAACTAAGAGAGTATAAATGATTAAAACTAATAAAAAAATACCAAAGAATATCATTTTATCTCTTGAGAATGTCTCAATTAGCTATGGAACCTTTGAAGCAGTAAGGAATGTTTTTTGTAACTTTAAGAAAGGAAATATAACCTCCCTTATTGGCCCTTCTGGTTGTGGCAAATCAACTGTTCTTAGATCTTTAAATAGAATGAACGATTTGATTCCTAATTGTTCGTTAAAAGGGACTGTCCTGTTTGATGGAACTAATATTTACGATAAAAGAGTAGATCCAGTTGAAGTAAGAAGAAGAATTGGAATGGTTTTTCAACAACCTAATCCTTTTCCTAAATCTATCTACGAAAATATTGCATTTGGAGCAAGAATTAATGGTTTTACTGGAAATATGGATGAATTAGTGGAGAGTTCACTTAGAAAAGCAGCTTTATGGGACGAATGTAAGGATAAATTAAATGATAGTGGTTACTCTTTATCTGGTGGACAACAACAAAGATTATGTATTGCTCGAACCATCGCAATTGAGCCTGAAATAATTCTCATGGATGAGCCATGCTCAGCTTTAGATCCAATCTCTACTTTAAAAATAGAAGAGACGATGCACGAACTTAAGAAGAATTACACAATAATAATCGTTACTCATAATATGCAACAGGCATTAAGAGTTAGTGATATGACTGCATTTTTTAATGCTATTGAATATGAAGATGGTGATGGAGGAAAGGTTGGTTATCTTGCAGAATTTAATTCGACAAAGAAAATTTTTAACTCTCCAAAAGAAAAAACTACTCAGGAATACATATCTGGTAAATTTGGTTAATGTTTAATTTTTACCTTTAAAAGAAATATTTTTACTTTCAAGAAAGCTTAGGGGTAGACAAACAGTATAAATACCTATATAGTTATTTCGAATTAGTAAGTTTATCTTTGAAAAACTACCCTTTTCTACCTTTCTTGATTTTTGCAGGGGCTCTCATAACAACTGCAACAATAGGATTGCCTGTATTTACTTCATAATTTAAGAGTATTTCTATTTCAGGTAATCTTATGGTTTCAATATTAAATAAAGAATTAATTGGAAGTCCTCATAAAACCTTAATAAAGGGAAATTTATTTGACTTTATAAAAAAAAGAGAGAATATGAATCTGTGTGGGAGTGAAAAATCTGTATTAAAACCATTTTTAAAAGTGGTTAATTTCTAATTTATTTATCATGGATAAAACTAAAGAACAGTTAGAAAAATTAAGAGAAGTAGCAGAAGCATCTCTTACAAAAACGGATGAACTTCAAAAAGTTCTTGCTCAAATCGAAGCTTTAATGTCTAGAGAAGAATCACAAACATTATCAAAGAAGAAATAATTATTTAAAAAATAATTTTAGGTTTTGTACTTTTAATTACACCTCTACAATTTCATTGTAGTTATTAATTGGTTATGCAGAACCCGTTCCAAAGTTTTCTGTTAGGTCTCGAGGTCTTACCTTCTTTAAGTAAAAGACCTCTTTAATTTGTTTGTTTTTATTATATTTTTATAACCTGCTTATTTAGTTGATTACTTTATAGATTTCTTTCAAGCAGACATTTACATCGAAAGATTCAGTATTTACAACCTCTAATCCTGTTTTTTCTGTAACTTCAACAGTTGCATTGCATTCGTCTTGTTTAAGAGCCATGTAACTTGGCTTTTTATTTTCCATATCTAATTCAACATTTGATTCAGTATTTTCCTTATATTGTTCCATTACTAGTGTAAGTGCTTCAATCTCAACGGAAAAATTATCATTTGCTTTTGCCCCAAATGGGATTACAAGAAATGGAAATAAAATCAAGGCTATTAATTTTTTCATTTCTATAAAATGTGTTTATTTTTTTTATAACGTGTTTTGTATGCTAAAGAAAGGGTCATTAGCTGTATAAATTTTTATTATCTATTTTTACTTTTAAATAAATAGATTTCTCCATTGTTTTTTATATAGATTTTTGGATGATAATGTCCACAAATATTCAAGGTTTTATTGTTTTCTAAATTAACTGGTTCATGACTAAAAGTAATATTTTTAGTTTTTCTAATATCAAAAATTTTAATATTTTTAATATTGCAACCTACATCGTGATTTCCTAGGACTAGTTCAACGTTAGTTTTTAGTAGTTCAGGAAGATCCTCAACTTTTTTTTGAAGAGTTTTATCTATTGAATATTTGCTGTGGAATAAATCTCCCAATATTATTAACTTTTCAGGACTATATTTTTTTACTATTTTTTTTATTCTTGCGAAATTGTTTTTATCTGAATTATTAGTAAGAGGTATACCATTTTGCTGAAAATACTCAGCTTTCCCAAGATGAATATCGCATATTAACAATTCTTTTGTTTCCGGTAGAAATAAAGCTCTTGAAGGAAGCATCTCTAACAATGTATCTTCCCAACAAAATTTAAAAGAACTTTTTTTCATTTAATCACTATATTTTTTTATAAGTTTTTCTACTCTTTTTTCTATTGGTTCATTGCTTAAAGTATTTTTAAGTCTTTCAACTAATAAAGGGAAAGCAAAAGGAGTTGGAGTTTTTATCTCGTTTAGTAGCATTTTTAAATTTTTTAATCTTTCTAATGATCTAGATATTCTTTTATTTTCTAATTGATATTCTTTAACTTCTTGATGCGATTGTTTTATCAAAAGATGGCCTTCTTCATATTTAGTAAAGACATCGTAGAAAAGACTTGAACTTATTTGAAGTTGGGAAGAAGTTTTTGTTTTGGTTGGATTATTTTGATTTACTAGTCCACTTATTTGGGCAATATTTTTAAATCTACGTTTTGTTAATTCTGAAAAATTAATTGCATTTTCTAGATCTTCTTCTAATTTTTTGTTATTCAAAAAGTAATCAGCTTCTTTTTTTATTATGGAAAAATCATAATTTTCTGCAGTAGTTAAGCTAAATCCAAAATCATTAGCAGTAATACTAAATGTAGATTGTTTTAATTTTGCCAATCTCAAAGCCCATAAAAATGCAATTCCTTCATTTACAAATTTGCCATCAAGTGTAAAAACAAAAAGATTTGATAAATCCTTGGTTTTATATATTTCTATAAGGAATTCATCTTTCTTTGGAATATTTGAAAGAACTTTTTGTTTCTTCAATATTGGGCGTAATGAATTGAGTTCAGGATTTAAGCAATCATAATTTTCTAGTTCGTTGCATATATCTATTTCTTTTCTCAAACTCTCACAAAGTAGATCAGAAATTGCCATTTGACCTCCAACCCATGCAGGAATTAGAGAACTTTTTTTTGTTGATTTTTTAACGTATAAAATCATATCTCTTATTCTTACAAATTGAAGCATTTTGCCAGCAAAGTAAAATGTATCCCCGGGATTTAATTTTGAAGCAAAATTCTCCTCTAAATTACCTAAAGATTTACCTTTCATATATTTGACATTCACAAATTTGTCACTTGTAATTGTCCCAATATTGAACTTATGCATTCTTATTAAAGATTTGTCTTTTACAAAATATTTAAAGTTTTCATTATTATTTTGTGATTCTTCTTTAACTATCTTTTTATATTTTGGGTATGCTTTAAGACATTTTCCTCCATATTCTAAAAAGTCAAGACACCAATTCCAATCTTGATCTTTTAAGTTTCTATAACTCCAGCAATTTTTAATTCTTTCTTTCTCAATTTTCGGATCAAAGCCATTTCCACATGCCAAACTTATTAGATGTTGTAGAAGCACATCATAAGATAATTCAGGAAGTCTAATTTCCTCAGATATACCACTTTTTATTATTCTTCTCATTGCACTAATCTCTAATAACTCTAAAGAATTAGTAGGCATAAAAATTATTTTTGATTTTCCACCTGGTCTATGAGCACTTCTTCCCGCTCTTTGGATAAGTCTAGCTAAATTCTTTGCACTACCAATTTGAACTATTTGATCTACAGGTTGGAAGTCAACTCCCAAATCTAACGAGCTGGTGCAGACTACCCATTTTATTAATCCGTCTTTAACCCCTTCTTCAACTCTTTTTCTATCTTCTTTATCCAGGGAGCCGTGATGAAGTGCAATTTTGTCTTCCATCTCTGGGAGAAAAAATTTAAGACATTGATACCATCTTTCAGATTGATTTCTCGTATTGGTGAATAATAAGGTGCTTTTATTTTTATCTAGGATTTTTAATAGTGAAGAATGACTTCTAATCCCAAGATGCCCACTCCATGGAAAGGTAGTTTCCTCCTCTGGTAAAACACTTATAATTTCGATCTCTTTTTGAATATTTGTACTTATAATTTTGGGTTTAATAGCGCTCATCCCAACTATTGCTCTTGCTGCTTCTTCAATATTTCCAATAGTTGCAGACATTGCCCAAATTTGTAAATTTTTTATATTACCTCTTAGCCAACTTAAAGATAACTCGCACTGGTTTCCTCTTTTACTACCCATCAATTCATGCCATTCATCAATAATTATTGATGACAACTCCTTGAACAGATTATTAGATTCTTTATTAGAAAGTAAAAGAGATAAAGACTCTGGAGTGGTAATAAGAATATTAGGTGGTTTAGCTAGTTGCTTTTTCTTTTCATATGGGGTTGTATCCCCGTTCCTAATTTCAACAGTGATTTCTTTATTAAAATGCAAAGCTGCTAATTGTATGGAATTTTTTAGATCTCTACTTAGTGCTTTTAAAGGGGTTATTAATAATATATTCACACTTTTATTATTTTTGGGATCTTCTATCTTTGATAGAGGTCCCATTAATGCAGCATAAGTTTTGCCGCATCCAGTAGGAACTTGTATTATTCCACTCTCTCCATTTAAAAATGCTTCCCAAGATTCGATCTGATAGGGTAGTGGCTCCCATCCATTTGTGGAGAAAAACTGTTTAATTTTAGAAATTAAATTATTTTGCTTATTATTTTTCGTAATATTTTTCATGATATTTTTTTCATTAGTTCATAAGCATTCTCTAGGCTATCTGCATCATTAATTTTTTTATCTTTTCTCCATTTTGTTATTCTTGGAAATCGTACTGCTATGCCTGACTTATGACGTTTAGAAATTTGTATTTTCTCAAAAGATATTTCGAATACCATTTCTGGTTTTAACGATCGAACAGGACCAAATTTTTCTATTGTATTTTTTCTTATCCATTTATCTAGCTCTTTAATCTCAATATTCGTTAAACCAGAATATGCACTTGCAAATTTAATTAATTCTTTGTCTTTCCATAATGCAAAACTGTAATCTGTATACAGACCAGCTCTTCTACCGCTACCGCCCTTAGCGTAAATTAGAACAGCATCCAGTTGCATAGGATCAACTTTATATTTCCACCAAATACCTTTCTTTCTACCAGAGGAGTATATAGAAGTCTTTTTCTTAATTATTAATCCTTCAGTATTATTTTCTCGAGATTTTTCTTTATAAGTTAAAGCATCAGGCCAATCTTTAGGAAAGATTAAATCACATATTTTGAAAATATCAGAGATATTATTCTCAGTTTTAATTTGCCATTTTGAAAAATATTTTTCTAACTCAATTCTTCTATTTTCTAATTTAATTTCTCTTATATCTCTCCCATTAATCTCTAAAAGATCATAAGCAATAAAAATAATTGGATATTTTATTTGGATTGATCTAGTAGGAGACTTTCTATTTATTCTTTTTTGAAGTAAAGAAAAATCAAAGGCAATTTGTTCTTTAAAATTCCAAACTAATAATTCCCCATCAAGAACAAAATCATCTTTTATATGTGACATTTTCTCTACTAATTCTGGGAAAGATTCATTTACTAATTCTTGCCCTCTTGTCCATAACGAAACATTGCCTGATCTTTTAATTAATTGCATCCTTATACCGTCGTATTTCCATTCAAATTGAAAATCATTTATTGAATTTTTGAAGATTTTATCTTCAATAGTATTTGCTAGAAGAAATGGAAATGGTTTGGAATTTAACTCTTGAAGATTGATATTCTTGTTAATTAAAAATTCATATGAATCAATTGAAGGTTTAAAATCACCCATCAACCTATGAGAAATAATCTCTTCCTCAATATTAATTAGTTTTGATATTGATTTTGTGATTAATCCGATAGAGACTCCTACTCTAAAAGTTCCTGTAAGAATTTTATTAAAAATTAGATGGTTATCTTCAGGTAATGTTTCCCAAAGATTTTTAATTTCTAAATTTTTCTCCTCCTCATTAAGTTTTGATAATGCAGGTATTGTTTCGCTTAGTAATTCATTGAGACTTATATTTGATAATTTCTTTTTTCTAGAATTAGTTTTATTTTTAAGTAATAACGTTATTACCTCAGCAGAATCACCAACTTTTAAATAACATGTATCAATTAACCATTGAGGATATTCATATATTTGAGAAAAAAGATTTTTTAAATATCTTCCACTAATAAATCTCTTATTACTTTTTCCAGTTAGTAAATATATTGCCCATGAATTATCTATTGGATCATTAGATAAAAAATAATTCTTTAAAACTTCAATTTTATTATTTGTACTATTAATTGAATCTAGATCGCCAAATAATTCTGAAAACTTTTTTAAGCTCATATTTATTTACCGAATAAAAGGACATTTATTGATTCCTTTTCAACTAAATATTTACTTAAGGCTTCACTATCTCCATGATGAAAAAATACATTTTTTGCTTCAGACTTTTTTACTACTTCCAGAATTCCATCCCAATCCGCATGATCAGAGATTGCGAATCCTTTATCATATCCTGATCTTTTTCTTAGAGCTCTTATTGACATCCATCCACTCGCGAAAGCTGTTTGAATGTTTTTGAAATTTTTTAAATAAGAACCCTTACTTAAAGATGGCGGTAATAATATTAGACTTCCTTTAAGTTCATCTATCTTTTTTTTATTTTCAATTTTTATAGTATCTTTAATATCAATTCCAAGTTCCCTATAACTATTGTTCATTTTGTGAATACTGCCATGGGAATAAATATTGCCTTTAAAATTTGTTTGACTAATTTCGTTTAACAATCTCTGAGCTTTTCCAAGTGAATAGCAGAAAAGTAAAGAAGTTTTTTCTGGTGAATTAGTTATCCATTTTGAAATATCATTTGCTATTTTATTTGATTCATCCCACTTAAATATTGGCAAACCAAAAGTACATTCGCTTATTAAATAATCAGTTTTTACTATTTCATATTGTTTGCAAGTCTGATCTTTTTGAAGCTTAAAGTCACCTGAAATTAGCCATTTTTCTTCAGCAAAAATAAACCTTATTTGACTAGATCCAAGGATGTGACCGGATGGATGAAAAGAAATATTAATGCCATTTATCTTAAATTCTTCTCCATATTCAAAAGTCTTAATTTTGATATTATCTCCAACTCTTTCTTTAAGAAGTATCGCAGTTTCCTTAGTAGAAATGTATTCTTCACAGCCAAATGTAAAGTGATCAAAATGAGCATGAGTTATTAATGCCTTTTTTACTGGCTTGCTTGGATCAATCCAAATATCAGCAAGTTCACAATAAAGATTTCCATCTTTATATCTAATTAAATATTCTTGTTTAGTTCTCAAAACTACATCTCTTACAATGAAGTTAATTTAGCTAATTATGCCCACGCTTGTTTTGATAAAGCTATGGCTGAAATTGTTAGTAAAGCAATAACTACAAATTTGTTACTCCAATTAATCATGAATGAACTAATTTTGTTGAAAGAAACTCTATTAGATGGCACAATCTTTTTTTTATTCATAATGTGATGATTTTCATTATTTTCTAAGTAATTTAAATTTTTAATCTCATTTATTAATTTAGATTCGCAAGTTGAGAGTTTTTCTACTTGATTTAATAATTCAATATCTTCTGGCCTTAATAAAGAATTTAATTCTTTAATTTGTCTTTCGTTTTTCATAAGAAATTCATTAACTATCTCATCTGTCCCTAAACCCTTCTTTATATTTAAAAGAATATCATCTCTTTCCCAAGATTTTTCAAGAGAATTTAAAATTTTGCTTATGCTCATTTTAAGTATTTTTACTTATGATAAATTATTATTTTTTTCTTCTGTGGCTTATTCCTTTAAGTAATTAAAAAAAATTATTTTTATTTAAGATTTACGAATAAGTCTGTTAGCAAAATATTTTATCTTTACCTTTTCTACAATTTTTTTAGAACTACTTTTAGTTTTAACTTTATTTAAATTGATCACTTCATCTGACACATTTTTGCCCGTTTCAAAATAACTTTTAATTTTTTCTAATTCTTCTTTATTTAATCTTTTTGTTGCACCTTTTGCATTGATTCCAAGTTTCTTGCAGGCTAATAATATTCTATTACTTTCGACATTAAGATCTTTGGCAATACTGAAAATAGGAGTGTTGATAGACATTATTTTCTTTACTATGAAATTTATTATTTATAGTATATTTATAAGTTAGAAATTAAATATATTTTTAATTATTATTAATTTTAAAAACTTTTTTAATTAGGCTACTTCATCTTCAAAATTATTTAAATCATTAAACTTCTTCTTCATGGTTGGATTATTTCTAGTTAATTTCTTTACTGTCAAATCTTGAGATTTGCTGTCAGCAGATAAAAGATGTTTTTTTGAGAGAACTAAAGCCTCTTTAGTTTTTTGTAAATGGGTTATTGATTTATCAATTTCTGAAATTGCATCATTAAATCTATCCTGGGCAAGTGAAACATTTTTACCAACTGCATTTTTGAATTGCTCAAGAGTACTTTCAAAATTAGTTATGTCAAAATTCTCACGTTTCATTAAATCAATTTGTGATTTGTATTTTAAGGTTTCCATAGATGCATTTCTTAGCAGAGAAATAATGGGCAAGAAAAATTGAGGTCTTATGACATACATTTTTGGGAATCTATGAGAAACATCTACTATGCCAGCATTATATAGTTCACTATCTGGTTCTAGAAGGGATACGAGAACTGCATATTCACAAGATTTTTGTCTTCTATCTTTATCTAATTCTTTTAAAAAATCTTCGTTTTTTCTTTTATTAGTTCCATTTAAACTTTCATTCTTCATCTCAAACATTATGGATACGACTTCGATTTTATTTTCATCAAATTCTCTAAATATATAGTCACCTTTACTTCCTGAAGTGGCATCATTATCCTTTTCGAAATATGAGTTTTTAAATGCAGAGGCACGATTCAGATTAAATTGAGTTTCGCAATGGATTTCTAATGTTTCTCCTATCATCTTTGTAGATAATCTAGATTTCATTTCTCTTAACTCCTGAATAGTCAGGTCCCTTTCACTAATTTTGCTTTTAAACTTTTCTTCAATTAATTTTTCATTAATTGAATGTTCAAGCCTCATCTTTTCAATGGAATTTGTTAGTGATGAGTTCTCTTTTTCTAAATTAGTAACAGCTTCACTAATTTTGTTTTTTAAAGATAATTCTGAAATTAAAGACTGGTTTTTAATTTCGTCTTTCAACTTGATTAATTCATTATTCAATGAATTAATTTTATTTGTTGCTTGATTTTTTAAATCATTAAGGGCATTTGTTTTCTTTTCTTCAGCTATTTTTAATTTAGATTCAAGAGTTTGGATCTCAGACTCTTTAATCCGATTCTGCTCTATTAACTGTATTTTTAACTCACGTTTTAAAATTTCCAAAGCTTTTTTATTATCTTCTTCAGCCAAGATAAGTCTTTCTTTTATTTGTTTATTAAATTCTTCGTCTTTTATCTGAAGAAGTATTTCTTCAAAGCTGCTGGGATCAATTCGGAAAGTTTTGCCGCATGAAGGACATTTAATATCTTTCATTTTTTAATTACAAAATTAATATTAGAAAGGATTTAATATTCGAATTATGTAAAAAGAATATTATTCTTGACTAAGAATAAACAATGAACCAATATTATGCATTAAAAAATAAAGTAATTACTCAATAAAAGTTATATTAATCCTGATTCCTTAAGAATGTTTATTTTATTTGCTAATTCTATATCTGCAGAAGATATTGAGCGGTCTAAAGTTTTGTGAGATGAAACTGTGTAACCACTGTCATCAACAAATTCGTCTTCCCCATCTTTTAAGTGGGCATTTTCATTTTGGAGATCTTTAAAATTATCCGACTTGTATATATTTGACTTACTGATATTACTATATCCAAAATTCGCAATTCCTCTGGCATCTAATGCTTCCTCAACTAATATTCCAACTACTTTAGATCTACTTATAGATTCGCTCTTGGATATTTCATCAATAATTTCAAGTACTCTTTTTCTAGGAAGATATCCTATCCTTTTAACTTTATTTTCCATAGGTCTTTACATATGTCAATATTGTAACACTTCTGTCAAATCATTCAAAGTTATTTATCAAATACTCATGGGGATAGTTTTAAATGCTTCTTCTAATTACTTTTTCAGTTTGGTTCTGATTTTTGAAATTTTCTAAATTTAAATTCCAAATATTATGAAAGATAAACTATATGATAATGCTGATAGCTTTGCAATGTCATTTGATGAGGAATGGGAAAATGTTGATTGTGATGATATACGATTAAAGATAGATAAGGTATTAGAACTTTTATCAGATCACCCTTTTTTGATATCTAATCCTGAAAATGCTAGAAAAATGGCAGAATTTAGGATATTTTCATTAAAAAAATTTCAATAATTAAGATTTAAATAGTTGGTGAATTAAAAAATCCCTTACTGTATAAAAATATTATTATGCCAATAATTGGACCTATCCCAAAAACAAAAAGTACTAATTTCGCAGAACTTTTTGTTTGACCTAATTTTTGATCTTTTGAATTAGTTTGTTTTTTTTTAGATTTTTTCTTTTTCATGGAGGATATATTACTACATTTCGACTTTAAAAGATTTTGATATATTATTGGGCTTTAAAAAATTTTTCAAATTGACAAAACTGATATGAGAGTCAAAAAAGATCGTATTGTATAATGTAAAGAATATAAAGGAAATATGAGTGCAACTAAGAGAGAGGAAGTTTGTTCTCACCTTAGATATATAAGGTTAGAGCTTAGAGAGATGCATCAAATGCTCATCAAAGAAGATTTGTTGCCAGATCTTAATGAAGCAAAGGAAGTACTCGCTCAGCTTGATGCTTTATTGGATTTATTATCAGAAAAAAAAGTAACCAAGATAAAAAGCCAATTTTGAGAGCTTTCATTTAAATTGATTGTATTAAAGATAATTT
>LUMH01000277.1_pt1 | contig 11922 bp, 12 predicted proteins | sample 730001 | NCBI WGS metagenome assembly LUMH01 (sample SAMN03860268, study PRJNA289734) | marine metagenome | biome: seawater column; feature: ocean; material: water; isolation source: Red Sea water column Station 34 - depth 25m | place: Saudi Arabia: Red Sea | collected 2011-10-15 | depth 25 m
ACCCCATGCAACAGCATCATGTCTTGCAGTTCCTGCTCTTCTTTGTAGTGTTGCTCCTAAAACAGGATATCTAATGTTTGGTGAAGTATTTATTATTGGACAAAATTCTTTAACTTTCTTTGTATCAAGCCATTCACAATCGATATCATTTAGTCTGTTTGCATGCCACCGTCTTTTTAATTCTCTTACATCATGAAGATTATGAGCAACATTCAAAACCCCTCTTTGAGAAAACATTACGTTGTAATTTAATTCTTGAGACATACCTTCCCAAAGTTTTAATGCATGCTCGTATAAAGCTGCACTTTGATCCCATAAATAGTTTGATCTAATTATAGTGGTATTTCGCCCTGTATTCCCACCGCCTATCCAACCTTTTTCAATTACTGCAATATTATTAATTCCATGGTTTTTTGCTAAATAGTAAGCAGTAGTTAAACCGTGTCCACCACCACCGACAATTATTGCATCATAACTTTTTTTTGGCTCAGGACTATTCCACGTCTTTTGCCAATTCTCATGATGATTTAAAGCATTTCTAGCAATAGATAGAAATGAGTATTTATTTTTATTAAACATTATAACTCTTTATAGCAGTTTTAAAAAAGACCTTCAATTTCTCCATGGTCATTTAGCTTTATCGAATTTGCCGCAGGAACACTTGGTAGACCCGGCATGGTCATAATATCACCGCAAACAACTACTATAAATTCTGCTCCTGATGACAATCTTACCTCTCTAATAGGTAAAACGTGGCCAGTAGGAGCACCTTTTAAATTAGGGTCAGTTGAAAAACTATATTGAGTCTTTGCAATGCAAACAGGTAATTTGCCAAATCCTTTAGTTTCAAAATCCTTCAATTGTTGACGTACTTTCGTGTCTGCCACAACTTCACTTGCGTGATAAATCTCTTGTGCAATTTTTTCTATTTTTTTGAATAGAGTTAAGTCATCTTCATATAAAAATTTAAATGTATTTTTACTTTCTTCACAAATATCTATTACATTTTGAGCTAATTCAGTTGCACCATCACCACCATCGGACCAGTGAGTACACATAGAAGCCTTGACTCCTTGAGTTGTACAAAAACTTAGAACGGCATCAACTTCAGCTTTAGCATCAGTGACAAAATGATTAATAGCAACAGTTACTGGTAATCCAAATTTTCTAACATTATGTCTTTCTAGATTTACTAAACCTTTTTTAAGAGCATTTACATTTTCATTTTTTAAATCTTCTTTTGAAACATCGCCATGCATTTTTAGTGCTCTAATTGTAGCTACCAAAACCACACAATCAGGTTTTAAATTTGATTTTCTACATTTTATATCAAGGAATTTTTCTGCTCCTAGATCAGCTCCAAAGCCTGCTTCAGTTACAACGTAATCACTTAATTTTAAACTAGCTTTAGTTGCAATTACAGAATTGCAACCATGAGCAATATTTGCAAATGGCCCACCATGAATTATAGCAGGATTATTTTCTAACGTTTGTGTTATGTTGGGCCTAATGGCATCTTTTAATAATACCGTCATTGGACCTTCTGCCTTTAAATCTTTTGCATAAATAGCTTTTTTGTCTCGTGTATAAGCAATAGTTATATTTCCAATTCTCTCTTCAAGATCTTTTAAATCTTTTGCTAAGCAGAAAATTGCCATTATCTCCGATGCAACAGTAATATCAAAACCATCTTGTCTAGGATATCCATTTGCAACTCCTCCTAAATCAACAACAATAGATCTAAGTGATCTATCATTCATATCCATTACTCTCTTCCAAACAACCCTTCTAACATCAATATTTAATTTATTTCCCCAGTAGATATGATTATCAATTAATGCAGAAAGTAAATTATGAGCGGATGTAATTGCATGAAAATCTCCAGTAAAATGTAAATTAATTTGCTCCATTGGTACTACTTGAGCATAGCCTCCACCAGCTGCACCACCTTTCATACCGAATGATGGTCCAAGACTCGGCTCTCTTAAACAAACTATTGATTTCTTTCCTAGTTTATTAAGACCATCACTTAATCCAACAGAAGTTGTTGTTTTACCTTCTCCTGCTGGTGTTGGAGTTATTGCTGAGACTAGAACAAGTTTACCATCTTTATTTTTATTAAGTGACTCTATGTACTCCAAGTTTATTTTTGCTATATGACGACCCATAGGACTGAAGGCTTCAGGTGTGTCTGGTACATCAAGCCCTTTTAGAATTTCACTAATAGGCTTCATTTTAGCTTTTCTTGCTATTTCAATATCTGACATGAGACTCCTTAATTATTAGATTCTTAATCTATAAATTAACTTAAATATCAAACAACTTTTGTTTCATTAAAAGATAAAAAAATTGTGAAGAAGCTAATTTAACTCGAATTTCTGTTTATTATTATAAGAAAAATCTGAGTTATTAAATTGATTTAACCACTCTGATGTTTTTTTCATACCACCAAACGCATAGAAGTGTATTTTTTCAAGTTTAGAGTCTTTGTTTATTTCGCTATGTTCAGCAAGATCATAAATTAATTTGTCAGGAGTGCTCAATGTTGCAAGTTTAGTTAAGTTAAAAGCCTGTTTTGTAATAAATCTTAAAGAATTTCCAATACCGCAAGACCTTGCATAATTTACTAATGTTTTAATAGAGGCAGGACCTGGTATCCCAGCGTGGATTGGTAATTTATTTCCAATTTTTACTAAGTGTTTTTCCCAGTCGATTAAAGATTTAGCTTCGAAAAAAAATTGTGTTGCTAAATACATTTTAAAATCTACATTTTTTGCAAAATCGTTCTTCTGTTTAATTGCTAAATCTAAATTTTCATTTGAAATATCTGGGCTTCCTTCGGGATGTCCAGCCACACCTACAAATTGATAATTATATTTTGAAAGAAAATCTGTTTTTAAAACATCAATTGAGGAAGAGATTTCGCCAGCTTGATTTCCACCACCACCAATAATTAAAATTTTTGAACACCCAGATTCATTTGCAAGTTCACCAATATATTTTTCTAAGTCATTTTTATTTACAATAGTTCTCGCAGGCAAATGAGGTATAACATCATAACCTTCTAATTTTAATTTTTTTGCCGTTCTAATAACATTTTTTGAATTTTCATCTGGTAAATAAGTTATATAAACGTCATGATTTTTATTAAGAAATTCAGAAAAGCCTCCATATTTTTCGTAAACATTTGGAGTTGTTTCTATAGAATAACTATTGAGAAACTTTTTAACAATATTAATGGTTTCTTTAGACATAAATTTTTAAAGTTTTTTTTATATTAATTAGATAAATGAACAACAAGTACTTTACTATAATTACTTTTTATCAATTCAAAATAATTAAAGATAAAAATGATATCATTACTAAACTTAAAGATTTTTGCAAATTTAATAAAATAAAAGGTACAATATTGATTGCTGATGAAGGCATTAATGGAACAATAGCTGGCTTAGAAAAAAACATAAATTCTTTCATTCTATATCTTGAAAATTTTAGTTTTGAGAAACTTAATCTTAAACGATCAAAATATAAATATATGCCTTTTCAAAAACTTAAAATTAGAAATAAAAATGAAATAGTCACACTCAGAACCAAATTTGCTGATCCTACAAAAATATCTGGAAAAAAAGTTAAATACAATGAATGGAATCAACTAATTAAAGACAAAGACACTATTGTGATTGATGTAAGAAATGAATTTGAGGTTAAAATAGGATCTTTTGAAGGGGCAATTAATCCAAAAACTAAAAGTTTCACTGACTTTAAATCTTTTGTTCAAAAAAAACTAAATAAGTCAAAAGACAAAAAAATTGCAATGTTTTGCACTGGAGGTATCAGGTGTGAAAAGGCTTCATCATATATGATGATGAAGGGTTTTAAAAATGTTGCTCAGTTAGACGGAGGTATACTAAAGTATTTAGAAAAAACTCCAAAAAAAGATTCAATGTGGAATGGTGAATGTTTCGTATTTGATGGAAGAGTATCTTTGAAAAATGAATTAAAAGATGGAACTTACAAACTTTGTCATGCTTGTCGGATACCCATTAGTATTAAAGATACTTATAATAAATATTATGAACCAGGTGTATCTTGTCACAATTGTTTTGATAAAACATCTGAAGAAAAGAAAAAAAACTTACTTGAAAGAAATAAACAAATTAAACTTGATAAAAAAAGAGGAAATTTTAACCGTTTTATTAAGCAGTCAATTTCTGATTATGAATAAATAATACTTTATTTCATATAATTATTCTGTATAGACACCTCATGGCAAAAAAAACTTCATTCGCTCTTAAACAACTAGTACCTGAAGAAAATCCAAAAACAGGAACTAAGTATATTGTAAGAAAACCGACAAAAGGATTGAAAGTTGCTGAAAAGCTTCGAATGAAAAAATATGATCCTGTGTTAAAAAAACACGTTTGGTTCGTAGAGAAAAAAATGCCTCCTCATAGTAAATAATAGATTTACCTCTTTAATTTATTCTAAATTAACATAATTTAAACTCATGGTAGCCACTTATGGAATTCATTGGTTTAGACAAGATTTGCGATTACAAGAAAATCCATCTTTATTGTCACTTTCAAAAAAAGTTGATCAGATAATTCCAATTTATATTTTAGATTTAAATCAAAGAATTGGATCCACATCCAAATGGTGGTTAGAAAAATCCTTAATTAGTTTATATGACTCAATACAAAAACATAATGGCAAACTAAATATATTTGCTGGTGATCCAGAGAAAATTATATCTTCAATACTAAAGAATTCAAATGTTAAATATGTATCCTGGAATAGACTATATGATCCATATTCAATTAAAAGAGATACTAAAATTAAATCTATAGTTACCTCATCTAAAATAGAATGCGACTCGCACAATGGATATCTTTTAAATGAACCTTGGAATATTAAAAATAAAAGTGGAACCTTTTTTAAAGTATTTACCCCTTACTGGCGACATTGTGATGAATTACTAAAACTAAAAGATCTTAAATTTAAAAATAAAAAAATAAGCTACGCCAATTCAAAATTTAAAAATGAAATAACTATACAAGATTTAAATCTAACAAACAAAAAAGAGCAATGGATCAAAAAAATTGAAAAATATTGGATACCTGGTGAAAGTAATGCAAAATTACAATTAAAAAAATATATTTCGCAAAAAGCAAATAACTATTCAGTTGGAAGAGATAGACCCGATAAAGATTTAACTTCAAAATTATCGCCTTATCTTCATTTTGGAGAAATATCTGCTTTGGAAGTTTATGATACTGTAAATAATGAAAAAAAAATTGATCCTGAAAATAAAAAAAAATTTCTTGCTGAACTTGGCTGGAGAGATTTTTCTTATAATCTTTTATTTCATTATCCAGCTATGACTCATAAACCAATACAAAGTAAATTTAATAAATTTCCATGGATTAAAAATGCTAAAAATTTATCATTATGGCATAATGGTAAAACTGGTATTCCAATTGTTGATGCTGGAATGAGACAACTATATAAAACAGGCTGGATGCATAATAGAGTAAGAATGATTGTAGGCTCGTTTCTAACAAAAAATTTATTGTTACACTGGAAAAATGGAGAAGAGTGGTTTTTTGATACTTTAGTTGATGCTGACGTTGGGTCTAATTCTGCAGGTTGGCAATGGATCTCTGGTTGTGGTGCTGATGCAAGTCCATATTTTAGAATTTTTAATCCAATATTGCAGGGTCAAAAATTTGATCCAGATGGTGATTATGTAAAAGAATTTGTTCCTGAGTTGAATAATATTCCAAAAAAATATATTCATAATCCTTGGGAGATGTCTATGGAGGATCAAAAGAAATATAATTTTGAGATTGGTACTTCATATCCAGCACCAATTGTAGATTTAAAAGAAACAAGAAATAGAGCACTATCAGCGTTTAAAACTATTAGTTGATGTGAGAGAAAAAATAGCAATTATTGGTTCTGGTATTTCAGGAATAAGTGCAGCTTACCTTTTATCTTCTAAATATGATGTTTATTTATTTGAAAAAAATAATAGATTGGGTGGACATACAAGAACTATCTATGTTGAAGAATCAACAAAGACAATCCCAGTCGATACAGGGTTTATTGTATTCAATGAAAATAATTATCCAGATTTAACAAATTTTTTTAAATTACTTGATGTGAAATGCAAAAATTCAGATATGTCTTTTGCCGTCTCAAATCAAGATCCTCAAATTGAATATAGTGGCAAAAATATCTTTTCTCTTTTTGCTAATGTTAGAAATGTCTTTTCTTTTAATTTTTTTAAAATGTTATTTGAAATAAGAAAACTTTATTTATTATGTAATAGCTTGAATGTTAGTGATTTAGAGCAAACTAAAACCTTAAATGATTTTTTAAAAACTAATAATTTTTCAACATACCTAATAAATTATCATATTTTACCTATGATATCATCTATATGGTCAAGCAATATAAGTGATGTAAAAAATTTTCCTCTCATAACATTCATTAATTTTTTTAAAAATCATGCTTTATTTAATTTAAAAAAAAGACCTCAATGGAAATATGTAGAAGGCGGTAGTAACGAATATATAAAAAAAATTATTAATAAAAATGTTTTTGAGTATGAAACAAATTTCAAAATTAAAAAAATTATTAGAGAAAATAGTAAAATTAAAATAGAAGATGAGAAAAATAATATATTAGAATTTCATAAGGTAATATTCGCAACCCATGCAAATCAAGTATTGGATATTTTGGAAAAACCAACAGAAGAAGAAGTAAAAATATTTTCACAATTTAAATATTCAACTAATTCAGCAATACTTCACTCCGATCACTCTTTAATGCCTAAATCAAAAATTGCTTGGTCAAGTTGGAATTTTTTAAATAAGTCATCATCTTCTAAATTTACTTTAACTTATTGGATGAATTTCTTGCAAAAATTACCAACTAAACAAAATTATTTTGTAACTGTTAATCCATATAAAAAGCCTAAAAATATAATTAACGAAACAACATTTAATCATCCAATATATACTACCGATACTATTTTAGCTCAAAAAAATGTTATGGAAATTCAAGGAAAGAATAATACATTTTTCTGTGGAGCTTACCTTGGATATGGTTTTCATGAAGACGGCATTCAATCATCTTCTTATATTTGTAAATTGTTAAATTGTGATTTACCTTGGAAGAGAGAGAAAAATTTTTATAATAGATTGCAAATTAATTTTAAATGATTTCTCAAATACTATTATCTAGCATTATACATAAAAGATTTATTCCATTTAAACACACATTGAAATATGAGGTACCAAGTCTTTTTATTAATTTGGATAATCTTGATCAATTAAGTAAAAACTATAAACTTTTTTCATTAAACTCTTTTAATCTTTTTTCTATTTATGAAAAAGATCATGGATATAGAGACAAAAGGTCAATAAAGACATTCGTTAAAGATTCCCTCTCTAAATTTAATATTAAATATAAACATCTTAATATAATGATATTATGTTTTCCAAGAATTTTGGGATATGTATTTGATCCCTTATCAATTATATATTGTTATGATGATAAAAAATTAATATCTATTTTCTATGAAGTCAAAAATACGACTAATGAACAACATACCTATATTTTTAAAGGAAATGTAAATTTTGAAGATTTTAAATTATCTCATGAATGTGCAAAGCAGTTTTATGTATCTCCATTCATAGAAATGGAGGCAAATTATAAATTTTTTAATCGAATGCAAAAAGATAAAATAAATATTAACATTGATCTTTATGATAAAAATAATAAAAAAGTTCTAACAGCTACTCAGCATGGCAAATTTATAGATTTTAACTCAAAAAATATGTTTAAATTTTTATATTATAATCCACTTTTAGGCTTCAAGGTAATGGCTGGAATTCTTTATGAAGCTCTAAAAATAATTTACAAAGGTGGTAAATATTATGCACGAAAAAAGAAGCCAAATGATACAGTGAGTTTTGAAGGTAATTTTTAAATGAATTTTTTTAAAACAAATTTTGATAAAACTGTCGAAAAATTATTAGTAAACTTTTTATCTAAAATTCGATATGGAAAATTAACAGTTCAATTTCCAACTGGCGAGGAGAGAGTTTTTGTCGGAAAAGAGGAGGATATATCTGCAAATATAAAAATTCATAATTATAATTTTTTAAATTTAATTTTTAAAAAAGGTTCTGTAGGTTTTGCAGAAGCCTATATGAATGGTTACTTTTCAAGCACCGATTTAACTAATTTATTACTACTTTCTCACAAAAATGAGAGTTATTTTTTACAAAGTATAAATACTAATCTTTTTTTTGCTACTTTTGCCAAATTAAAGCATTTTTTAAATAACAATTCAAAATCACAGAGTAAAAAAAATATTAAATATCATTATGATTTAGGAAATAATTTTTACGAAAAGTGGTTAGATAAAACCATGACCTATTCTTCTGCTCTTTTTGATAATAAGAATACCAATTTATCGGATGCACAATTTAACAAATATAGAAAGATTGCTGAAACTTTATCATTAGACTCAAATTCTAAAACTTTAGAAATTGGATGTGGATGGGGAGGTTTTTCATCATTTGTAGCGAAAAATTACAATTGTTCAGTTGATGCTATAACTATTTCTAAGGAACAATACGAATATGCTTCTGAAAAAATTCAAAATGAAGGTTTGTCTGAAAAAGTATCAGTTATATTCAGAGATTATAGGGATATCAAAAAAAAATATTCAAATATTGTTTCAATTGAAATGTTTGAAGCAGTTGGGAAGAAATACTGGCATAATTACTTTGATACAATTCGTAATTCTCTCAACGATGGCGGTATGGCTGCACTACAAGTCATAACGATTGATGAAAAAAAGGCTAAAGATTATCAAAACAGACCAGATTTTATTCAACAATATATTTTTCCAGGTGGAATGCTTCCAACTAAAAAACAATTTGAATATTCGGCAAAACACGTTGGATTAAAATGTATTGAAAATCTAAGTTTCGGTGGTTCTTATGCAAAAACACTTAAAATGTGGAATAAACAATTTCAAAAATCTTGGAATGATTTATCTCAGTTTGGTTTTGATATTAAATTTAAAAGAATGTGGGAATTTTATCTATCTTATTGTGAAACAGGTTTTGCAAATAGTTCAACCGATGTTTCTCATTTCTTAATTCAAAAATAGAAGTGCAAAAACTAAAAGTATTTTTAGTCTTAACTGGCTATCAACTAACTTGGTTAGCCTGTGTATTTGGTGAAACAAAATTTTCTAATTCTATGTTGGGCATTTGGGTTGGAATTATTTTCTTACTAACTTATTTTTATTTTAATCATAATAAACAAAAATTTATTAAGATTTCACTTTTGATTTCAGTTCCAGGATATTTTTTTGATACTTTATTAGTTTATTTCCAAATTTACGATTTTGAAACTATTGCTAAACTTGGCACTCTGCCATTATGGATGATTGTTTTATGGTTTAGTTTTAGTACTCTTTTTGATGAAATTCTTACTTTTTTTAAAAGTTATAAAATTTTAGGAATTATTTTAAGTGGAGTTTTAGGACCTTTAACCTATTATCTTGGCGAGCCTATCGGAGTTATAAAAATATATAACTTTCAGATTTTTATTATTTCAATGGTATTATTTTGGATGATCTTGATGTTCTATTATCTAAATTACGTTATAAAAAATGATTAATTTTCTTGATCTACTTTTTTTGTTCTAGTTCTATTTAAAGTTCTTTCGAGATCCTTATAAGTACATAAACCAACATCCATTGGACTCTTTGCCTCAAGAACTGCTTCTCTGTATGTACCATTTCTTATGGCCTCAACTGTATTTTTTGTTGAGCCGGTAAGTTTTGCAATTTGAGAACTACTTAATTCAGTCGGATATCTTTTTATAAGCCACAAAATAGCGTATGGCTTTTCTTGTCTTAAAGAAAGAGGTGTATATTTAGAATCTTTTTTTCTTGGCGGTAAATCTTCAATTACATCAGACTTAATAAGACTCAAACGAGCTGCATTATCTTTTTCACATCTTTCAATTTCTTCTTTTGTTAATTGATTATTATCAATTGGATCATAACCTCTCATACCGACAGCAACTTCTCCATCAGCTATTCCTTGAAAAGCTGTATTTTCAACTAACCATATCGCTGTTGCTTTAGGCATTAAAGGATATTTCATAATTGGCTCATATAATATAATCAAAAAATAATATATAACAAAATATGACTATGACAGATTTTTTTGAAGTTGATGAAAAACAAAAGACGGTTAAAATATTAAATTTGGATGATTTCAGTGTTGAGGATTTACAAAATTATATTTCTGAACTTCAAACTGAAATACTAAGAGTTCAAGATGAGATAAAAAAGAAGGAAAATTTAAAACTTAATGCTGAAAAGTTTTTTAAATAATTATTTATTAATTTTAAGACCTTTAAATCTTTTTTGGAATCTAGCTACCTGTCCTTCAGATTCATTAAGACCAGCCTTACCACCGGTCCATGCTGGGTGAGATTTAGAATCAATTTCTAATTTAAGAGTATCACCTTCTTTACCCCAAGTAGATCTAGTTTTAAAAGTAGATCCATCAGTCATAACAACGTTTATTTCATGATATTTAGGATGTATATCTTTTTTCATGACTGTCTTATATTTATATAGATTTCAAAGTAAAGTAAGTTTTTTAACTAATTCATTATGAATTTTATTATTTGAAGCAACTAAATCACGAGAATTTATCTCCCATGCATTTCCATCTATTTTAGAAATTTTTCCTCCAGCTTCTTTAACTAAAAGAATGCCCGTTGAAACATCCCATAAATTTAGATCTTTTTCCCAAAAACCATCTAATTTACCAGAGGCAACATAAGCAAGATCAAGGCCTGCAGAACCGAGTCTTCTTATTCCTGCAGATGATTTTAGGATTTCATCAATCTCACTTAAATAGTTTTTATAAATTCTTTCTCCAAACGGAAGCCCAGTGCCTATCAAGCAATCTGAAAAAATTTGCCTGTTTGACACTCTAAGTCTACTATTATTACACCACGAACCTTTACCCTTAGAACTCCAAAAAAATTCGTTTAAAATTGGATTATAAATCACACCGTCTGTGATTTCATCATTTGTCATTTTAGCAACGATTATTCCAACATGAGGTATTCCATGAATAAAATTAGATGTTCCATCAATGGGATCAATAATAATGGTGTTTTCATCACCCTTTATTTCACCAGTTTCTTCAGTTATGTAAGTATAATCTGGATAATAATATTTTAGAGTTTCTAAAAGTGTTTTTTCTACTTTAATATCTGCATTTGTTACAAAATCTCCAACTGATTTAGATTGTATTTGTAAATTTTCTAATTCTCCAAAATCTCTTAATAATATTTTACCAGCTTTTTTTACTGCCTTTTCAAAGATATTAATTACAGCAGGCTGCATTAATTTTTTGATTTTTCGATATAACTACCGTCAATTGTACTTATTACTATTTTATCATTAACTGCAATAAATTGCGGTACAGATGTTTTAATATTCTTTTCTAAAGTAGCTGGTTTATATGATGAAGCAGCTGTTTGACCTTTTACAACACCTTCAGTTTCTATAACAGTTAATTCTACAGTATCAGGCAAGTCAATTCCGACCGGTTTTTCATTATAGAAATTAATAATGACATCACTATTCTCAACTAAAAATTTTGATTGATCTTCAGTTAATATGTCAGAGCCAAGTTCTATTTGTTCATAAGTTTGTTTATCCATGAATATAAAATTATTATTATCATCATAAAGATATTGAAATTCTTTCTCATCAAGGATAGCTCTTTCTACTGTTTCTGATGATCTAAACCTACTATTCATTTTAGTACCTTCTCTTATTTCTTTAAGTTCAGCTTGCAAGTAGGC
>LUMH01000552.1_pt1 | contig 11921 bp, 11 predicted proteins | sample 730001 | NCBI WGS metagenome assembly LUMH01 (sample SAMN03860268, study PRJNA289734) | marine metagenome | biome: seawater column; feature: ocean; material: water; isolation source: Red Sea water column Station 34 - depth 25m | place: Saudi Arabia: Red Sea | collected 2011-10-15 | depth 25 m
CTATAGACTTGTTGAATTTCATTTACAATGAAATTTGTAAGAGAAGGTATACCTTTAAGTCTTAAAATATCATGAGGACTGTATGGACCATCACTGACAATGTCTCCCTTTTCTACTCTCTCACCTTCAAACACTGAGAGCGTTCTATGTTTAGGTATTAGCATTTCTACATTTTGAGACTTTTTAGAGGCTCCATCTAGAGTAATAACAAGTCTAACTTTTCCTTTGGTTTCTTTACCAAAGGAAACCATTCCTGACTCTTCTGCGAGAACAGCCGCATCTTTTGGCGTTCTAGCTTCAAATAAGTCAGCAACTCTTGGAAGTCCACCTGTAATATCTTTAGTTTTAGACCCTTCGAGTGGAATCCTTGCAATAACTTCACCAGCAGTTATTTTTTGACCATCTTCAAGATTTAATAATGCTGAAGCAGGCAAAGCATATGTAAATGGTTGATTATTTTCAGGATGTGTTAATTGTTTCCCTCTACCATCTGTAAGGCTGACTGATGGAACTAAATCCTTACCAGCTGAAGGCCTTTCAGAACCATCAATAACTTCGATACTACTTAATCCAGTTAATTCATCAGTTGAAGCTCTAACTGATACACCTTCTTCTATATCAGCAAATTTTACCTTTCCAGAAGCTTCTGAAATTATTGGACGAGTATATGGATCCCATGTAGCAATTTTTTGTCCAAGCTCTACTTTTGCATTGTTAGCAACTAATAAAGTAGAACCATAAGGTATCTTGTACTGCTCAACGATCTTTCCTTGATTATCAGAAATTGATAAAGTTGAATTTCTTGAAATAACAACTTCTAGCTTATCTTTATTCTTAACGCTTTTAATATCATCTGAAAAAATTACAGCTCCATCGTTTCTGCTAATTATTGAATCATCCTCGGATGAGCTTGAAGCAGCTCCCCCAATATGGAAGGTTCTCATAGTTAACTGCGTACCTGGCTCTCCAATTGATTGCGCAGCAACCACACCTACAGCTTCACCTCTATGAACAAGATGTCCTCTTGCTAAGTCTCTTCCGTAACATTTAGCACAAACACCAAAACTGGATTCGCATGTCATCGGCGACCTAACTTTTAGAGTTGAAAGATTTAATGGTTCGATCTTCAGCAATGCATCTTCATCAATGAGAGTATCTTTAGGGAAAAGTTCATTTCCATCATTATCAAGAATAGGTTCAGCAATTACTCTTCCAAGAATTCTGTCAGTGAGATCCTGAATGATTTCACCACCATCAATAATTGCATTCATTTCTATTGAGTCCTCTGTACCACAATCCTCTTCAGTAACAACTGAATCCATTGATACGTCACATAGTCTTCTCGTTAAATAGCCTGAGTTTGCAGTTTTTAATGCTGTATCTGCCAAGCCCTTCCTAGCTCCGTGAGTTGAGATAAAGTACTGAAGAACAGAAAGACCTTCTCTGAAGTTTGCAGTAATAGGAGTTTCTATGATTGAACCATCTGGTTTTGACATTAGTCCTCTCATACCTGATAGCTGCCTAATTTGAGCCGGTGATCCTCTAGCTCCTGAATCAGCATAAATATATACTGAATTAAAAGAAGCTTGTTCAATTTCATTGCCATCAGAATCCTCAACGTTGTCTTTGCTGATTTTTTCCATCATTGCCTTAGCAACTCTTTCATTTGCTCTAGACCATATATCAACTACCTTGTTATATCTTTCACCTCTAGTGACCAGCCCAGATGAGAATTGGTTCTCAATTTCCTTAACCTCATCCTCTGCCTTGTCTACAATTTCATATTTCTCTTCAGGAATAACAAAATCATCGACACCAATCGATGAGCCTGATCTAGTTGAGAAGTCAAAGCCAAGGTACATTAATTGATCGGCAAAAATTACGGTCTTCTTCAAACCAGCTTTTCTGTAAGAAAGATCAATAAGCGACGAAACTGCTTTTTTGTCCAGTGTTTTGTTTACATTATCGAATCCAACCTCAATTGGTGTGATTCTCCAGATAAGAGTTCTTCCAACGGTAGTATCTTCAATAAAAACACCCTTCTCAGCATTTTCTATTCTTACTTTTATTTTTGCATGAAGATCTATTTGTTCTTAATAATCGGAGCTCCATCAGCAGGAGAAAGAATATTATTAGTCGACATCATTAATGCTCTAGCTTCAAGTTGAGCTTCGACTGTTAATGGAACATGGACAGCCATCTGATCGCCATCAAAGTCTGCATTATAAGCAACACATACCAATGGATGAAGTTGTATAGCCTTACCCTCAATTAATAGAGGTTCAAATGCCTGAATACCAAGACGATGCAATGTTGGAGCCCTATTTAATAGAACTGGATGCTCCCTGATAACTTCTTCTAGAGCTTCCCAAACCTCTGGAGTCTCTCTTTCAACAAGCCTCTTAGCAGCTTTAATTGTCGTTGCTAGCTCTTTATGCTCCAACCTTCCGTAGACAAATGGTTTGAATAGCTCTAATGCCATTTTTTTTGGTAATCCACATTGGTGAAGCTTTAGATTTGGCCCAGACACAATTACAGATCTTCCAGAGTAATCAACTCGCTTACCAAGAAGATTTTGTCTAAACCTTCCACCCTTACCTTTGATCATATCAGCAAGAGACTTTAGAGGTCTTTTATTAGTTCCAGTTATGACTCTTCCTCTTCTTCCATTATCAAGAAGAGCATCAACTGATTCTTGAAGCATTCTTTTTTCATTTCTTACAATGATGTCAGGTGCATTTAGCTCCAATAATCTTTTTAATCTGTTGTTTCTGTTTATTACTCTTCTATATAGATCATTAAGATCAGAAGTAGCAAACCTTCCTCCTTCAAGAGGCACGAGCGGTCTTAGGTCTGGAGGTAATACTGGAAGAACATCCATTATCATCCACTCTGGCTTGTTGCCAGAAGCCTTAAATGCCTCAAGTAGCTTTAATCTTTTTGAGATCTTTTTTAGTTTTGTTTCAGAGTTTGTTTGAGGAATTTCTTCTCTAAGAATTCTTATCTCTTCTTCTATATCGAGCTCTTCGAGTAATAATTTAACTGCCTCTGCACCCATTCCAGCTTTAAACTCATCTCCATATTGGTCATAAGCTTCAATGTATTCTTCTTCAGTAAGAATGTCTCCGGTTTCTAAATCAGAGACCTATTCTTGAAGGTAATGATTTTAAGAACCATATATGAGCAACAGGAGCTGCTAGCTCAATATGACCCATTCTATCTCTTCTAACCTTTGCTAGAGTGACTTCTACGCCACATTTTTCACACACTACTCCTCTGTGCTTCATTCTCTTATATTTACCGCATACACACTCGTAGTCTTTGATTGGTCCAAAAATCTTTGCGCAGAAGAGACCATCTCTTTCAGGTTTAAAGGTTCTATAGTTAATAGTCTCAGGTTTTTTTACTTCGCCAAATGACCATGATCTAACCATTTGTGGAGATGCCAAGCCAGCAGAAATAGATGAAAAATCGTCTTGGTTTGATTGCAATAAGTTAAGTAATTCTTTCAAAATATTTCTCCTATTCTTCTGTATCTAAATCAATATTAATTCCCAATGATCTAATCTCTTTTGTAAGAACATTAAATGATTCAGGAATATTTGCATCCATCTGTAATGAGCCATCAACAATATTTTTGTACATCTTAGTTCTACCAGAAACATCGTCAGACTTGACTGTTAACATTTCTTGTAAAGTGTAAGATGCTCCATAAGCTTCTACCTGTTCTTCCGTCAAATAAAGTAAATTGACCAGAAGAAGGAAGACCAGCAAGCTTTAACATATTTTTAACTTCAGATTCTGCAGCGCCATCAAAAACTGGTGATGCAATTGGAACACCAGCTCTGAGGTTGTTAGCTAACTGATCAATATCTCCATTAGTCAAAGAGCCAAGATCCTCAAGGTTTGCAGCATCTTTGTTATACAAAGTTTCAAGATATTTTCTGATGTCTGCATTTGATTCTTTATTTTTTATCATGTCATCAATGATTTTGCCGACACCTTTTGCGGCACATCCCATATGCGTTTCAAGAATCTGGCCCACATTCATCCTTGATGGAACTCCTAGTGGATTTAAGACAATATCTACCGGGTTACCATCCTCATCATAAGGCATATCCTCAATTGGCATTATTTCTGAAATAACACCTTTGTTTCCATGCCTACCTGCCATTTTATCGCCAGGCTGTATTCTCCTTTTAATGGCTAAAAATACTTTTACTATTTTAATAACGCCTGGAGCAAGGTCATGACCTCTTATAATCTTTGATTTTTTGTCATTAAATCTTTCTTTGATTTCACTTAGAACCTTTTTTAGAGCCTGTTCTGATTCCTCTAGCCTTGTATTTACATCAGCTTTTTTTGTTCTTATTGAAAAAATATCGTTTAAAGACATTTCTTTAAGGTCATCCAATGAGATCTTAGATCCTCTTTTTAAACCAGGAGCCTTAGTAACTGTTTCACCATTAAGGAATCCAGAAACTTTAATTTTTGTTGCTTCCTGAACAATCCTAGTCTCATCATCAGCATCTTTTTTTGCTTGCGCTAAATGCTCTTCTTCAATGGAGACGGTTCTGTCATCTTTTTCTAGCCCATCTCTTGTAAACTTTTTCTCCAAATATCGCTCTTAGAAGTTTTTCTTCAGGAGATAATTGATTTTCTCCTTTTGGAGTAATCTTACCAACAAGGATATCTCCGGGGTTAACTTCTGCACCTTTATAGACTATTCCACACTCATCAAGTTTTGATAATGATCCTTCTCCAACATTAGGAATATCAGCAGTAATTTCTTCAGAACCAAGTTTTGTATCTCTGGCAACACAAGTTAGTTCTTGGATATGAATTGATGTAAACCTATCCTCTCTTGCAACTTTTTCAGAAATAAGAATTGAGTCCTCAAAGTTATAACCATTCCATGGCATAAAGGCAATTCTAATGTTTTGTCCTAATGCAAGCTCTCCATTATCTACAGATGGTCCATCAGCAAGAATATCACCTTCAACAACTTTATCGCCAACCTTTACAAGTGGTCTTTGGTTGATACAGGTATTTTGATTTGATCTTGTATATTTAACGAGATTGTAAATATCAACTTCAGCAGTTTTATTTTTTGCATCTGTAACTCTAACAACTATTCTCCCTGCATCAACGCTTTCAACGACACCTTTATTCTTAGCAACTACACAGACTCCCGAATCTCTTGCAACAACTGTTTCAAGACCAGTTCCAACAAGAGGCTTCTCTGGTCTTAAGACAGGAACTGCTTGGCGCTGCATATTTGAACCCATTAAAGCTCTGTTTGCGTCATCATGCTCCAAAAACGGAATTAATGATGCAGCAACCGAAACTACTTGCTGAGGCGAAACATCCATTAAATCAACCATATCTGACGACATCAGTTCGAACTCGTTAGCGTGTCTAACAGGGACTAGATCATCGACAAATTTATTCTTTTTATCCAATGTAGCATTGGCCTGAGCGATTATATGCTCGCCTTCGTCAATGGCTGACAAATAAACAATCTCATCAGTAACTGTTCCCTTCACAACCTTTCTATAAGGAGTTTCTATAAATCCATAAGAATTAGTCCTTGCATAAGAGGCAAAGGAATTTATAAGACCAATATTTGGTCCCTCCGGTGTTTCGATTGGGCAAACTCTTCCATAATGGGTTGGATGAACATCTCTGACCTCAAAGCCCGCTCTTTCTCTAGTAAGTCCGCCAGGACCTAATGCAGAAACTCTTCTCTTATGAGTTATTTCAGACAATGGATTATTTTGATCCATAAACTGTGACAACTGACTTGATCCAAAAAATTCTTTTATTGCTGCAGTAACCGGTTTGGCATTAATAAGATCTTGAGGACCAAGCTCATCTGCTTCAGCCATGCTTAATCTTTCTCTTACAGCTCTCTCAACTCTAATAAGCCCAACTCTAAATTGGTTGGCAGTCATTTCTCCGACAGACCTGACTCTTCTATTTCCAAGATGATCAATATCATCAACAAAGTCATGACCGTCTCTAATATCTAATATGCCTTTCATAACAGAGATAATGTCTTGGAGATCAAGCACATTTGGATTCTCTCTTTCATCTTCTATTTTTAGCCTTCTATTAAATTTCATTCTTCCAACTTCAGATAAATCATATCTTTCAGGGTTAAAGAATAAATTTCTAAATAAAGTTTCTGCTGAGTCTTTAGTTGGTGGTTCGCCAGGTCTCATCATTCTATATATTTCAACAAGAGCTTCTAACCTATTTGATGTTGGATCAATACTAAGCGTATTTGCAATATTATCTTTGGAAGTAACTTTTCCTAAAAGGTATTCATTTGAAAAAGAAATTTCTTTCTCTCCAGAATCTCTGAGCAATTTAACATGTCTTGCAGTAACTCTTTTACCAGCTTCGACTATAACTTTGTTCTTAACTTTTATGTCTTCACTAAGGACTTCGCCTCTTAATCTCTCTGGCCTTAATTCAGTTTTTACTCTTGATTTATCAAGTGTGTAAGTTTCCGTTTCAAAGAATGACTGCAGAATTTCTTCAGTAGTCATTTCCAATGCTTTTAGAAGAATAGTTGCAGGTATCTTTCTCTTTCTATCTATCCTACAGAAAAGACTGTCTTTTGGATCAAATTCAAGATCTAACCAAGAACCTCTATAAGGAATAATTCTTGCAGAATATAAAACTTTTCCAGAACTGTGAGTTTTTCCTTTGTCATGATCAAAGAAAACACCAGGAGATCTGTGGAGCTGTGAAACAACAACTCTCTCTGTTCCATTAATGATAAAGGATCCTGTTGAAGTCATTAAAGGAACTTCTCCCATAAAAACTTCACCTTCTTTTACATCTTTAACTTCTTCAAAATTAGACTCTTTGTCATAAATTACAAGCCTTACTTTAATTCTAAGTGGTGCTGAGTAACTTAGTCCTTGAATGAGGCATTCTTGAACATCAAAACTATTTTTACCAAGCTCATATGAGACGTACTCAAGGGCAGCATTGCCAGAAACACTTGTTATAGGGAAAAGAGACTGAAAAACTTCTTCTAGACCTTTATTTTCCCTTTTATCGGGATCGACCTCAGCTTGAAGAAACTCAGCATATGAATTCAGCTGTGTTTCTGTCAGGGTTGGTAGATCCATGACTTTTGGGAATCTTCCAAAGTTTTTTCTTATTCTCTTTTTTTCAGTGTAGCTATATGACATATATGTTGCCCTTTAAGTATTAGTAAAATTATTTAAGTTCTGCTGTAGCTCCAGCTTCTGAAAGCTGTTTAAGCATTTCTTCAGCTTCTTCTTTTTTAACACCCTCTTTAAGAGTATTTGGAGCGCCATCGACTAAGTCTTTAGCTTCCTTAAGACCAAGACCTGTTATAGCTCTAACAGCTTTAATAACTTGGACTTTTTGGTCGCCAGCTGCAGAAAGAACAACATCAAATTCGTCTTTCTCTTCAGCAGCATCACCACCAGCAGCATCGCCAGCAGCTGCAGCAGGTGCAGCAGCGACTGCAGCAGCTGCAGTAACACCAAATTTTTCTTCGATAGCAGAAATAAGCTCTACTAACTCCATAACTGACATTTCTTCAATTGCTTTAAGAATGTCTTCAGATTTTATTGTTGCCATAATAATTCTCCGATTTAGGCACTAGCCTGTTTATTGTCACGAACTGCAGCAAGAACCCTTGCAAGCTTACTTGGAACTTCATTTAATAAAGTAGCAAACTTGCCCATAGGTGCTTGAAGAACTGATGCAATTAAAGTAATAGCCTCTTCTCTTGATGGGAGTGTTGCCAATAAATCAATTTGGCTTCCATCTAGCAGTTGGCCCTCAACACATAATGCTTTAATTTCGAGAGCTTCGAAGTTTTTAGCATATGTTTTGAGTAACTTTGCAGCAGCTCCTGGCTCAGCAAAAGAAAAAGCAAATAATGAAGGACCCTTGAGAGCCTCTTCTGAGCAACCAAAATCGGTATCTTTAAATGCAAGCTTTGCAAGTGAATTTTTTATCACTTGAATATGCACACCTTTTTCGTTTGCTTCCTTTCTTATTTCAGATAGTTCAGAAACTTTTAATCCTCTTGCATCAGATATCACCAATGTAGATGCATCTGCAACAACAGCTTTTACTTCCTCAACAATCCTTTCTTTTTCATTTTTGGCTAATGCCATACAATTCTCCTATTTAGACCTTTCGGTCATTTTTGGCGACAAACTGCTAATGCAATTGAGTCACCACCTGCGTAGGAAATTAAGCTAATAAGCACCTACGGTCTTCGACGGCTGCGAATAAACGCAACAATCTAGAGTTTTAAAAAACTCTAAAAACTTATGCCAGCTCCGATATATTTAATTTCAATCCTGGCCCCATTGTGCTGCTAATTGAAATACCTTTTATATATACACCCTTGGCGGATGCTGGTTTTAATCTTTTTAATTCTTCAACAAGTGCAGTTAAATTCTGATTTACCTTGCCATCATCAAATGAAACTTTTCCTATGCAACCATGAACAATACCGCTTTTATCAGTTCTGAATCTAACTTGTCCAGATTTTGCATTCTTTATTGCATCGGCAACATTATCAGTAACAGTTCCAGTTTTCGGATTTGGCATAAGCCCTTTTGGTCCTAAAACCTGGCCAAGCTTACCAACGACTTTCATAGCTGCCTGTGTTGAGATTACAACATCTACAGCGATCTCATTTTTTGTAAACTTCTCACTCAAATCATCCATACCTATAAAATCAGCACCGGCTGATTTTGCATCTTCAGCTGCATCACCATCGGCAAAAACAGCTACAACAACTTCTTTACCAAGAGAGTTTGGAAGTGTTAAAGCTCCTCGAACATTTTGATCAGATTTATTCCCGTCAACTCCAAGCTTAATAGCTACATCTAGAGACTCATCAAATTTTGGTGATTTATGTTCTTGTAGAATCTTCACAGCATCGCTTAATGAGTAATCAGTCATGCTATCAACGCTTTCTAGAATACTTTTTTGTTTTTTTGTAACCATAATTATATTTCTACATCTACTCCCATACTTCTTGCTGTACCTGCAATAATTCTTACCGCATTATCCAGATCATTGGCATTTAAATCTGGCTCTTTTGCTTTTGCAATTTCTTCTAGTTGTTTTCTTGAGATTTTTCCAACCTTTTCTCTGTTAGGTTCTCCACTTCCTTTAGGAATGTTCAGAGCCTTTCTAATTAACACAGCTGCTGGTGGTGTTTTAACAACAAAATCAAAGGATTTATCTTCATAAACACTTATTACAACTGGAAGAGGAACGCCCTTCTCTGAATCTTTAGTTTTATCATTGAATGCATTACAAAAATCCATAATGTTAAGTCCCGCTTGTCCTAAAGCAGGGCCAACAGGTGGGCTTGGATTAGCTGCTCCCGCGGGTATTTGTAATTTCAAAATATTTGCAACTTTTTTCTTTTTAGCCATTTAAGTTTTCTCTATTTGCATGAAATTTAATTGCACAGAAGTTGATCTCCCTAAAATCTGAACAGAAACTTTTACTGAGTTCCTTTCATAATCAACTTCCTCTACAACGCCATTGAAATCGTTAAAGGGTCCATCACATACTCTGATAACTTCACCTGGTTCAAACATAGTTTTAGGTCTTGGAGCTTCTTCGCCTACCTCGATCCTATTAATAATGCTATTAACTTCAGCATCAGTGATTGGGCTTGGTTTTTCTCTAGTTCCTCCAACAAACCCTGAAACTCTTGGAGTTTGTTTGACTAACTGCCAAGTGTCATCATCAAGTTCCATTTGAATGAGGATATATCCTGGGAAGAATTTTCTTTCTGTTTTTTTCTGTTCACCGCTTTTTAGCTCAACAACCTGCTCAGTAGGTACAAGAATTTCTCCGAACTTCTCTTTTAGATCTGCCAACATAATTCTTTCTTCCATAGCAGCTTTAACTTTCTGTTCGTATCCTGAATATGCTTGAACTACAAACCACTCCATCTCTTATCCTAAAATTAGTTTTGTTAACCAGCTTAATAAAGACTCTAATCCCCATAAAAGTAATGCAAGAACAAGGATGGAGATAAAAACAATTAAAAATGTCTGAGTTGTTTCAACCCTTGTAGGCCAAACAACTCTTCTTAACTCAGTTCTTGATTCTGCCATAAGTTTTATTGACGATTTTCCAAAATCAGTCAATGCCATGAAAAGTATGCCGAGGCCAATAAGACCAACAACACCCAAAACTCTGTAAAGGAATGCAACTTCTGTGTAATAACTGTTGCCAACAACAGCAACTACAAAGAAGGATAATGAAATTAACCACTTTGCTTTGTCTAAGAATTTAAATGACTCTTGTTTACTCATAATTCTTCCTAAACTCTTCCTCATTGGCAGGCCAGGAGGGAATTGAACCCCCAACCCCCGGTTTTGGAGACCGGTGCTCTACCAATTGAGCTACTGGCCTAAAAACGTTATTTACTTTCCCCATTAAAAAAAAGGCGCGCCAAGACTTCCATGTCTTGGCAATCGCTTAAATTCTTTTACTTAATGATCTTAGCAACAACTCCAGCACCAACTGTTCGCCCACCTTCACGTATTGCAAACTTAAGACCTTCGTCCATAGCAATAGGAGCAATCAGTGTTACTGTCATTTTGACGTTATCACCTGGCATTACCATCTCAACCCCATCTGGTAATTCACAGGCGCCTGTAACATCAGTAGTTCTAAAATAAAACTGAGGTCTATAGCCTTTAAAGAATGGAGTGTGTCTTCCACCTTCATCCTTTGAAAGTACATAAATTTCAGCTTCGAATTCTGTATGCGGTGTAATTGATTTAGGAGCAGATAAAACTTGTCCTCTTTCAACTGCTTCTCTATCTATACCTCTAAGAAGAACACCACAGTTCTCACCGGCTCTTCCTTCATCAAGAGATTTTCTAAACATCTCGACACCAGTACATGTTGTTTCAGTAGTATCATTAATACCGACTATTTCAAGAGGATCTCCAGTTTTAACAATACCAGTTTCTATTCTTCCAGTTACAACTGTTCCTCTTCCTGAGATAGTGAAAACGTCTTCAACAGGCATTAAGAAAGGCTTGTCTGTATCTCTTGCTGGTTCAGGTATTGAAACATCAAGTTCTTCAACTAATTTTTGAACAGCTGGGACACCAATATCTGAAGTGTCTCCTTCTAGAGCTTTTAATGCACTTCCAGTAATGATAGGCGTGTCATCACCTGGGAATTCATACTCATTTAATAGCTCTCTTATTTCCATTTCAACCAATTCCTGAAGTTCAGGATCATCAACTTGGTCAGCTTTGTTTAGAAATACTACAATCTTTGGAACACCAACTTGTCTTGCTAAAAGAATGTGCTCTCTTGTTTGAGGCATTGGACCATCAGCTGCACTTACAACAAGAATTGCTCCGTCCATTTGTGCAGCACCAGTAATCATATTTTTTACATAGTCTGCGTGACCTGGACAGTCAACGTGTGCATAGTGTCTAGCATTTGATACATACTCAACGTGAGATGTAGCAATTGTTATACCTCTTTCTCTTTCTTCAGGAGCATTATCAATTCCATCAAATGCAACTGCTTCACCACCGTAAACTTCAGCACAAACCTTAGTTAATGCTGCTGTTAAAGTAGTTTTTCCGTGGTCAACGTGACCAATTGTTCCCACATTGACGTGTGGTAAATTTCTTTCAAACTTTTCTCTTGCCATTTTTTGCCTCTCTAAAAAAATTGCCAATAATGGAGCTCATAACCGGACTTGAACCGGTGACCTCTTCCTTACCAAGGAAGTGCTCTACCGCTGAGCTATATGAGCCCGAATTACAGTTCCAAAATTTAAGGTGGCGTATTATCCCTCTAAAAGTCCATAAACTCAACCTTTTTTTGATAAAAAAATATGCTAAAAAAAAGGGTTAGAA
>LUMH01000270.1_pt1 | contig 11776 bp, 14 predicted proteins | sample 730001 | NCBI WGS metagenome assembly LUMH01 (sample SAMN03860268, study PRJNA289734) | marine metagenome | biome: seawater column; feature: ocean; material: water; isolation source: Red Sea water column Station 34 - depth 25m | place: Saudi Arabia: Red Sea | collected 2011-10-15 | depth 25 m
TCTTTGGGTTCTTCTACATCAGCTTTGTCTTCAACAGGTGGCGCTGGTTCTTCAGCGGGTGGTGCTTCCTCAGCAGGTTTTTCTGCAGAAGCTACACTTTCACCTCCAGCCCATGATTGTAAAACTTCATCTACAGTTCTTCCAGAAGCTTCAGCTCTAGCTTCAGCAGATCGTTGCACCAACGACTCGGGTGCATTTAATAATTCAGCAACTTTACTTAAGAGTTCACTCATTTGTACTTCCTAAAGATAATAAATAAGTTATTAAATAATCTAAATCTTGATTACTCAGGAAATTTACTGATGGATGAGGTATATCTTCCTTTACAGAAGATGGATCAATTAAATATTCTTTTAGCCATTCTGCATCGTTTGTTGGCTCTCTTGTTCCAAGAGTTGATAAATCAGGAGCTAACCTCAAAAGGCCTGTATTTTGAATAAGGTTTTTATTAGCAAATCTATTTTTTAATATTTTTCCATTTTGTGAATCAGGTATGAGAATTCTTACATTCTGTGTATGACAGGACTGACAATTTAATTGGTTATAGACAATTGCTCCTTCTAATATTTCTTCACTTACCCGAACAGAATTGTTTAATGATTGTAAGACCACCTCTTCACTTTGTTGTTTTGGTATTGAGAAAGCAAATAGGTATGTAAATATAACTACTCCAATCACACCAGCAATAAAACCTAGAGAGCTTTCTTTCTTTATTTCAATGTTTTCTTCTTCAATTAGAACCTCTGTAGACATTTCAGAAATAGTTTCTTCAACTACAATTGCTAAATCTTCTGTTGATTCCTCTTCTTCCTCTTTTTCCTCATCCGATGTTGTTACAGGTTCATCTGTAGGTGGCGCCGGTTCTTCAGCGGGCGGTGCTTCTTCAGCAGGCTTTTCAACAGATGCTACACTTTCTCCTCCAGCCCAGGATTGTAAAACTTCATCTACAGTTCTTCCAGAAGCTTCAGCTCTAGCTTCAGCAGATCGTTGCACCAACGACTCTGGTGCATTTAATAATTCAGCAACTTTACTTAAGAGTTCACTCATACTGGAAGCTCCTCTTCAGTAAGCTCAATTGTTTCTGCTTCTGTAATTTCTCTTAGAAAATAAGGTTAAAGACACCACAAGTTTTAATAGAAAACTTGTTAAAGATTCAAGCCTTGAAAATTTGACTTCTCTTCCAAAGATTTTTGGAATCAGATAATAAACAAATGAGATAGTAATTAATATTGCACTAAAAACATACCCATATCTAATTGCTATCTCAAAATTTGTAAGACTCAATATAGGAATGATATTTGAGAGCGAGGACACAATTTGAAAGATATTTGTTATAACAAATATTCCAAACGAGAAACTTATAAGACTATAAATTACTTTATTTTCGTCAATTCTCGTTGAAACCGTTCTGAAGAAATTTACTGCTATAGCTAGCAGTGGGAGAGACAAACTTATAGACAAGTAGAGAGATATATTTTCTATCCAATTTGGCAATACAGAACCAAAGTAAAATTTAAAATTTGACCAAGGAATGAGAAACAAGAATCCCCAAAATCCAATAGATCCTAATGTTTTACTGTACAACGTAGCATTTATCCCTTTTGTAATCATGAAATGAAGTAATGATAGAAATACGAACGAATATCCGACATATATATGTGTTGAAACATACATTGAATTAATGAAAAAATTATCGCTAAATACGACAAAATCTGCTCTATAAATTAGAAGTGATATCAAATAAAAAATACTTGCACCAAAAAGATACTGACTACTAACAAACAGAGAAGCTTCTTTTTTGGCCAATATATTTAAAATAATGAGTCCAACAAAGGCGAAAAATATTAAGATTTTAAAAATTAATGTATAACTAGTATTCCCAAAGAACAAAAAACTATTAGGAAATAATATTCCTAATAATAGATCGAGTGACTCCAATCCAATAACTCCCAATGAAGTTAGAAAAAAAATTGGGAATATTATTAATTTTCTTCCAAGTGTTTTTGGTAATAAGTAAACAGTCAAAAACACAATTAAAAATGAAAGCATCAAATTGTAAGTTATATGGTTATTTAGTTTTTCTAAATATCCACTATTGAGAAAACTATTTTGAGGGAGTATGGCTGCAAAAATGAAATAAGCTTCTTTTGTCAATGCAATAGTTCCTAAAAGAAGCAAAAAAAGTGGAGTTAAAACAATAAAAAATTTTGAAAACGCCTGTTCATTTTTTGGAAAAATTTTTATTCTCATTAATTTAAAAAGTAAGTACTCAATTTGACTTTACTATTAAACCATAGAAATTACTCCAATAAAATTAGTAATTTTTTGAAAAAGTTGGGTTATAAAATTTATAATATCTAGGTAATCCTTGATAGAATAGATATTGAAGGTTTTGAGTAAATAACGTGTTGAGGGAAACTTGTTAAATTTTATATTTATTAACCGATACAAAATCGGAGTTGCTTTAATTTTTGCTGGAGTAGGTGGCATAACAATTGGAGTAATTATTGCACATTTCGCTGGATTTCCAGAAGGCGAAATAATCGATTATTTTAATTGGATGCCTAGAGGCTGGCTAATGCAAACCATCGGGCAACTCATTGCTTTTGGTGCAGGTCAATTTCTATTGATCGGAATGGCAATGCTTGCATGGCAAGATTCTGAATTAACTTGGGCTAGAGCAACTTATCTGGCTTTTCTCAGTTGGATACAATTTGCACTTATATTTGGTGTATTGCCTTCGGAGTGGTTAAACCTTTCTCAAGGACCTCTTGAGTGGACAAACCAAAGAGAGTTTATCAACTTTCCTCCAATTTTATTTTTAGGTAACGAAATAGGAATGAGCCTCGGAGCTCTGAAAGACATTATTCAACTTGGTATATCAGGTGGAGCATTAGTGACAGCTTTTGTAGTAGGGTATCTAATTCAAGATATCAACGAAGCAAAAGAGAGAGGAAAAACTAGAGTTTCTGATTATGGAAAACAAGTCGTGAAGGTAGGTGCTGATGGCTAAATCAGAAGTACTTATTGAAATGCCTGAATTTGAAAAAAAATACAATTTAGCCATGGTCGAAGCCGAAAAGGTTTCTTCAAGGGTAAGGCCAAAACAGTTTTTGCATATTGATGAGGCAGAGTGCATTTTATGTGAGGGATGTGTAGATATCTGTCCATGGAAATGCATACATTACTTATCAACCGACGCTATAGAAGACTCTATAAACGTGGAAGCTCCTAACATGGAAGATAACGAAACGGGATTTTTTGTTGTCGATGAAGAAGCTTGTACAAGATGTGCATTATGTGTTGATAGGTGCCCAACGGGGGTTATATCGCTTGGTAAGTTTGCTGGATCATTAGCAGATGCAGCAATAAAGAATGGTGTTTATGAATCTCCATGGGATGAAGACTCAGGAGAGAGAAGTGACCGTCATGGTTATATATATGGAAGACTTTAATGAAAAACGAAAAAATTAAATTTAGAGATCGATTAAAAGATATTAGTTCAGGACTCGGAGAGTCTTTAAAAGAAAGTACGCTTTGGGGAAGTATTTTTAGACCAGGATCTCCATTTAGAAAAGGTTATTCAGATAGTCCAAGAAATAGATCATATGTAGTTATGAATAATGTTTTGTATCACCTTCATCCAGTAAAAGTAAAAAGACATGGTGTTAGATTGTCATATACACTTTGCTTAGGAGGATTAAGCTTTTTCACATTTATTGTTTTGACCATAACTGGTATTTGGTTGATGTTTTACTTTAGACCTACAGAAATGGCATATGTTGATATTCAATCATTACAGACAAGTATTGCGTTTGGGTCTCTAGTTAGAAATATGCACAGGTGGGCCGCTCATATAATGGTGTTAGTAGTGTTTCTCCACATGTCTCGAGTTTTTTATCATGGAGCGTACAAAGCACCTAGAGAGTTTAACTGGGTGATCGGAGTTATATTATTACTTTTAACACTTCTACTTTCATTTACTGGCTATCTACTTCCATGGGACCAGTTGGCAATTTGGGCTGTGACCGTGGGTGGAAACATGGCAGGTTATACTCCCGTTTTTGGTGCTCAAGTTAAGTTTGCGTTATTTGCAGGACTAGAGGCTACTGAAGCAACACTTCTTAGATTTTATGTTTTACATGTTTTATTTTTACCTTTCATAATTGTAATTTTTATGGCAATTCATTTCTGGCGAGTAAGAAAGGATGGAGGAATCTCAGGTCCTCTATAGATATATATATGGTTGATATTCCAGAACATTTATTATTAAAAACGGCTGAAGCAAGAGCTAAGGCCTTAGGTATTTCAGTTGAACAAGCACTGGCTGAAATGAGAGGTGAAGCTGAGCCTACCAAAATTGAGAAAGAACCAGATGTTATTGAAGCCACTCCAATTGAAGTAGAAATCAAAGAGACACCAGCAGCTGAAGTCAAAGAAACACCAGCACCAGCAGCTGAAGTCAAAGAGAAACCAGCACCAGCAGCTGCAGTAAAAGAAGCACCGGCACCAGCAGCTGAGAAATCAAACGGACAAGTACCTACTGAAGTAGATTTTGCACCTGAGACAAAAGTAACACAAAGGTTGCTTACGGTCGTCAAAGCAAAGCCAATACAAAAACCAACTTCTGAACCAGTTGATAAAGTAAACACATGGCCTCATTTAATGTTGCCAGAGTTTATTTCATTAATGGCAATGACAGCGTTTTTGATTTTTATAAGTGCAATTTTGCAAGCTCCCTTATTAGAAGAGGCAAATCCAAACATTACACCAAACCCTGCAAAAGCACCATGGTACTTTTTAGGACTACAAGAATTACTTTCTTACTGGGATCCGCAGATCGCAGGTGTGATGATACCGCTTCTAATTGGTGTTGCAGCCTTTATGGCAATTCCATATATTGATCGAAATAAAGAAAATAAGCCTTCAAAAAGAAAATATGCAATAATGTTGTGGACCTTTTTTCTGGCAGGTGCTGGAACATTAAGTCTTATAGGTATTTTATTTAGAGGCCCAGGTTGGAACTGGACGTATCCATGGATTGATGGTGTATGGTTCGATGACTTACTTGACTGGGTCCATTTCGAATGACTCTTGTTGAGCTCTCATTTATTGCAATTGCATTCATTGGTGTATTTGGTGTAATTGGAATTGCAGCTGTAGTAACTGGAAGAACCCCAAAAGCTGTAACAAAAAGATTAAATTGGAAAAAGAATTTAGATAAAAAAGCTTTAAAAGTTGATAAATCTCAAACAAATTTTTTAGCTCCAGATGAACCAGATTTTGAAGAAGAAAACGTATCTGAAGATGATGAACAAGAAGAAGAAGAAATTCAAACCGATGGATCCATTGCAATAAAAGAAGAAATAATTTATGAAGAAATTTCAGAGGAAGAAGCTGGAATGACTCGTAGACAATTTTTGGGTAAAGCTCTTGGAATCACGTTTGGAGCATTTGCTGGTATCCAATTAATATCTTGGCTTGGATTCTTCTATCCAAAAGTTTCCGGAGGTTTTGGATCTAAAATAGATGCTGGAAGAGTTGATGATCTTAAAGACCAAATCTTCCAGTCAGATGGTTCAGTTATTCCTGCATTCATCCCAGAAGCAAGAGCTTATGTATTACCATTTGATGACAATGGGAACTCTCAGTTTTCTGATAGCGGAACTATTGCAGACGGTTTAGTTGCTGTTTATCAACGATGTGTTCATTTAGGCTGTCGTGTTCCATGGTGTAATACTTCACAAGGATTTGAATGTCCTTGCCATGGTTCAAAATACAATATGGTTGGTGAGTATTATGCAGGCCCTGCTCCTAGAAACTTAGATAGATTTATTGTAAGTGTTTCAGGAGGAAAATTAATTATTGACACAGGATCAGTCATTGAGTCACCTCGAGCTGATGGTATGTCTGTGAAATATCCACAAGGACTTTCGTGTATCACAATCGCAGAGACTGAGGAATAAAAATGAACAGCTCGTTTTTCATAACATTAATCGCGTTAGCAGTGGTTGGTGCAATAGCTTATTTTTCTGCAGTTGGTTTTCGTGGTGCAGGAAAAATCAAAAAAGTACCAAGAAATTTACAAAAATATCTTCCAGATGATGAATTAGAGACTACTCACCTTGATAAAACATTATCAATAGCAGTTGTGCTAGCTTCTTTACTTACAATTATGATTCCACTTTATTATCTTGGTGAACCAGCTAGACAAGAAAGTTTTGTAGAGGAGTTTGACGACGTTTCAGTTGAAAGAGGGCACCATCTTTACGAAGAGTTTGGGTGTGGAAACTGCCATGGAGTAGATGGAAGTGGAGGAGCAGCTTCATACGTTGAAAAAAGAAGTGGTGTCAGTGTTACATGGGCAGCCCCTGCAATAAACAATGTGTTTTATAGATATGATGATGAAGAAGTAAGATATTGGCTTATATATGGTAGAGCAAACTCGCCTATGCCAGCTTGGGGTCTAAAAGGCGGAGGTCCAATGAATGATGGACAGCTTGACGACTTGATAGAGTATTTGCATTATTTTCAAATTCCACAAAGTGAAGAACTTCAACAAATTGAACAAAATATAAACTCATCTTTGCTGCGAATTGAAAATTCTGATTTACAAGTTGAAAGTGAGATTAATAAACAATATGAACTTATCGATAACATTAAGGCAGCTCCTGAAAGATTACCAGTTGCGATTGAAGCTGTAGAAATTGTTTCTGCCATCCTAGCAAGGCAAAACGGAATCGATACCGATGAAGATGGGCTTTTTGATTCTGTAGAAACAGATATATCAGTTTATAGTGAAAGTGTTGCAGATGTTTTGGGTACTGCAATTTTAAACCTAAACCCAGATGAAGAAGAATCAACTCCAGGAAGAAAAGATGCATCAGTCGTTAGGGGATACCTTTCTGATCTCGAAACGAGTGTTATTAATCTAGGAATACTTACTGATGGTTATGACAAATTTATGGAGGAAGCAGAAAAAGGTTTGGCATTTCTTGAGAATGCTTATGAACAAAAATTATGGCTCATTGATTTCCAAGATATTGCAGATTCAACTTTTGATGGAGATTATGACAAAGCAACAAGAGCAGTAGGAATATTTAATGCATATTGTGCGAGGTGTCACACTGCTGGTTATTCTGCAGGAGCTGCATATACAAAAACAATTGGTTCTGGAGGATTAGGTCCGGCATTAAAAGGTGGACGAGTAAATATTCAGTTTAAAGAGAGAGATGACTTTATTGATTTTATTATTAATGGTTCTGTCAATGGTAAAGGTTATGGAGTCAATGGAGTTGGTGGTGGAAAAATGCCAGGATTTGGTGCGGTACTTCCACAGTCAGATATAGAATTGGTTATAGATTATTTGAGAGGAATGACACCTGATGCGTGAAATAATGAGAACCCTGTTGTCATCTAATTTGACATTTACAGGAATTTTTCTTTTTGTTTTTTTTGTTCTCTCATTTTTTGGATCAACTTTTATTTTGAACGCAACAAACTTAGGTAGAAGACTAGGCTTCCTTGTTGTTGGAGCTGCAACTTTTGGATGGCTAGTTATTAATTCATTTCTGTTTATACTTTATGCTCCTAGGGGCCCAGCCCCATCATCAATAGATGGTCTAAACGCTCTAGAAATTAGAATTATTCCAATTACTTATTTTGCTGGATCTTTAATACTTTTTATTATGTTTATGCTTGCTTTAAATAGATACGAACAAGAAGAAAAAGATACAGAAGAAACAAATAGTTAATCTCGATTAGCGTATATCCCTTTCATGAATAGAATCGTTATATGGAATTTATAATATCAATTGTAAGAAGCGTAATATTATTTGGTCTTCTAATTTTTATTGCGTTTAGAATATTCAGAATCTTAAGACCATTCGAAAAAGGATTGGTTGAAAGATTTGGTAAGTATAATCGTGAAGCAACCGCAGGACTAAACATTGTAATTCCTGGGATTGAAAAATTAATCATCGTAGACATGAGGGAACAAGTTATCGATGTTCCACCACAAGAAGTTATTACAAAAGACAACGTCACAATTACTGTTGATGCAGTCATTTATTATGAACCAACTGATCCTAAAAAACTTGTATATAACGTCGGAGATTTTATCACTGCAGCAACAAAATTAGCACAAACCAACCTAAGAAACGTTGTTGGTGATCTTGAATTAGACGCTGCTTTAACTTCAAGAGAGACTATTAATACATCTTTAAAATTGATCCTCGATGAAGCAACAGATAAATGGGGTACTAGAGTTGTACGTGTTGAAATTCAAAGAATTGATCCACCTCAAGATGTTCAAGATGCAATGAATAAAGTTATGAAAGCTGAAAGGGATAGAAGAGCTGCTGTTACTGAAGCTGAAGGTGAAAAAAGAGCTGCAATTTTGACAGCAGAAGGTGAAAGAGAGTCACAAATTTTAAGTGCTCAAGGTGAAGCTGAAGCATTAAAACAAGTTGCTGATGCCGAAAAGTATGAAAGAGTAGTTACAGCAGAAGGTGAAGCTGAAGCTATATTAAAAGTTTTCAATGCAATTCATGAAGGTGATCCTTCAAACGATTTGATAGCAATAAAATATCTAGAATCTCTTGAAAAAGTTGCTGATGGAAATGCTACAAAAATATTTTTGCCAGCAGATTTATCTGCAACTTTGGGCAGTATTGGAGCAATTTCAGAATTGTTCAAGGATGAAAACAAAGATTCCACTGAATCTGAAGATAAAGAAGAGTAACCGACTAGACTAAGCTGCTTTTTAATAATTCAAAAAACTTATCAGGATTACACCTTTGCACAATTCTTGTCTTATGTGTTTCAGGCTCAATGTTCATGTAGTCTATGACACATCCTCCTCTGGTCATTCCATCACGAACATCAACTCTTACATTTGCTTCTACTGACTGGCTGATTATCGTTTCATCTAAAAATACAGACATCGCTAATGGATCAGGAAGATCATATGCATCTTGATTAAGCAATTCTTTCATCATTTCTCTTAAAACAACTTGGATATCATTTGTAAATTTAGAAAATTTTGTATTTAAAGATTCAATTTCTTTTATCTTATTTATGTCAATCATTGCATCGTATAAAGAAGGATCCCAGCCAATCATTGTTGTAGGTATTCCCGCATTGAGAACTATATCTGCTGCTTCTGGATCAACCCAAAAGTTGTATTCTGCAAATTTTGTAACATTACCCAATGCATTTGAACTTCCACCCATTATGTAAATATGTTTTATTGAATCAAGACTTTCTTTATTTTTTTCAATCATATTTGCAATATTTGTTAATGGACCTAAAGTTACTATTTCTAAATCAGTTTCGTTTTCCAAAACCTCTTTATAAAATTCATCCGCAGTTTTGGCTTCTACTTCCTTATTTATAGGAGATAACCCAATATCACCCAGACCATCAATACCATGCACGTGCTGAGCCGAGGTTGATTCATTTGTATAACTTAGAGCAATGTTTGTTGCAGTTTTCGAATCAAAAACCTCTAGATATTCTCTATTTAATGGCTTGTTTGCACCTTTATAAATAGGTATGTCGACTTCACATAATTCGTTGACATAAATGGTATTTAAAACAGCCTGATCAAGAGGGACGTTTCCTGAGACGAGTGTAACTCCTAATATATTCTCTTTTGCTAAGTTTCTATAAGCCATTAATAAGGCAACAGCATCATCTGACCCAGTATCAGCATCGATAATAACTTTTTTCATTAATCTTTTACCTTAGTAATTTCTGGGACACCTTGCCTCCAAATAACCTCACAATCTTTATACTCCTTTGAAATTTGATCACTTATAATCATTAACATTTCTAATGCATCTTCTTTTTTTCCTTTCGCAGAACCAAAAGTATTTGGAGCACTAGAGTAAATCTTTTTTACCATTTCAAAAATCTCACTTGAAGGAAGTATATTTATTTCTGCGGTCAGATTTTCGATATTAAACTCTAAACAAAACTCAAGAAGTTTTTCATACATTGATGATGCTATTCCAATTTTTCTAAATTCAGTATCAACTGCAACTCGATCGATATACATAAAATTTTTTAAACGATTTCTAAATTCATTGAAATTTTTATGTTTTAGGTTATACATGAACGATTTTGTTTTTGATGAATCCTGAAAACAAATAATAAATCCAATAACTTTGTTTTCATGAATGATACATCTATGAAAGTCAGAGTTTTCTACCAATGCTTTAAACTCTTCAAAAGTTGTTGTACCTACATTAGGAACATTATCTTCGTTTATAGCGTGGCAGTTCTCAACATTTGAATTATCAATAGGTAAAAGCTTGATGTTATCCATGTATGAAAATATACATTTAATGTATAAAATTGTAAACTATTTACATGCAAAACAGCACTGTATTAATGAGTTCCCCAGAGTATTTTAGAATTGAGTACTCAATTAACCCATGGATGGTTGAAGGTGTTGAGGTCAATTTGGAGCTAGCAAAAGACCAGTGGAGTGGACTAAAGTCAACTATTGAAAAATGCGGAGCTGAAGTTAAAGTTATTCCTGGTAATACTGTTTATCCAGACTTAGTATTTACGGCAAACTCCGGCATTATAAAAGACAAATCAGTTCTTATATCAAACTTTAAATTTCAAGAAAGGCAAGGAGAAGAAATCATTTATGAAAACTGGTTCAAAAAAAATGGTTATGATGTTGCTCGTATTCCTTCAGAACATAAATTTGAAGGGCGAGGGGATGCTTTTGTTTACGGTGAATATTTAATTGGATCATACGGTGTAAGAAGTGATAAAGAGGCTTTAATTTATATAGCAGAACAATTTGAACTGAAACCAAAAATTGTAAAGTTAGTTGATGAAAAATTTTATCATCTTGATACTTGTTTTCAGAACCTTCCAACAAATAATAACGACGCAATTTTTTATCCGGAAGCATTTGAGGACTCTTCATTAAAAGAATTTTCTGATTTATTCAACTTAATTCCTGTGAGTGAAAACGATGCAAACAAACTTGCCTGCAACAGTGTTGTAATAAATGAATCTGTAATTTTTCCATCTGATGATATAGACATTATTGAAACGGTTGCCGATTTAGGATGCAATATTGAGATATCAGATGTTTCAGAATTTCTTAAATCTGGTGGTGCGTGTCAGTGTCTTGTAATTACATTACAATAAATTTGTGAGGATAATCAAAGCAATTCTTTGGCCAATTAGAAAAGTAATTTTTTTCCCAATTAAAATATTTTTCTACACTTTGATATTATTTATCGTCATAGTTTTGTTTTTTCAATACAGGACAGACTATGGTGTTGATGTTAGCCCTCTTTCTGTCAATGAATATGAAAACTGCATCAATGTAATTGAAGACTATGAAGTAACAGTATCACTACTTTCTGAATACGTTGAAAAATTAGATAGTGAACAAAAATCTTTTTTAGAGAGAAATTTACCAAATCCATTGAATGTTTTGACCACTCCTCAAGAGATTTCAAATGATGATTTTAGAAATGTTAGAACTTTCTTAAAATATTATTTACAGGCTGGTAGATTTCCTGGTTTGAACGGTAAAGCTTTCTCCCCGCAAGCAGCAAGTTTATGTAGAGATGGATTGAGTTAGCTCTGCAACCTCTCCATTAGTTAAATCTTTTAAATCAGAAGGCTTTAGAAAAAATTTACTTATCCTATTACCACCACCGATAAAGACTTTATTTCTCAACATTACATTCTCATCAATATATACCTTTATTTCCTCTGGTAAGCCGAGAGGACTTATACC
>LUMH01000404.1_pt1 | contig 11722 bp, 8 predicted proteins | sample 730001 | NCBI WGS metagenome assembly LUMH01 (sample SAMN03860268, study PRJNA289734) | marine metagenome | biome: seawater column; feature: ocean; material: water; isolation source: Red Sea water column Station 34 - depth 25m | place: Saudi Arabia: Red Sea | collected 2011-10-15 | depth 25 m
ATTTTCTTGTTCTGATAAGTTAGCAACCTCATTTACAAAATCAATTCCGTCTAAATAAGAACTAAATTCAAATGTTTTAGTTATAGTGCTGTCTTTTTCGTTCCACTGCATACTAGAATGGCCATATCATTGGTATCATTATAACTGAAACAATCCATAGAATCAATCCTAAAGGTAATCCTACCTTAATGTAATCAGAATATCTATAGCCTCCTGGACCAAATACCATCAAATTTGTTTGATATCCTACAGGAGTAATAAATGAAGCTGACGCTGCATAGCAAACAGCAAATATAAATGGCTTTGGATCAAATCCGAAACTTGCTGCTAGAGATAATGTAATTGGAGTCATAATAATTGCAGTAGCAGCATTCGACGCAATCTCAGTAAGAATCATAGTAATAAAATATATTAATGCTAATAATAAATATGGAAGTATATCTGCAGGAAATAAGTTAACAACACTTGAGATTGAATCACTTATTATAACATCTAATCCTGTTCGTTGAATTGCTGCCCCCATAGGAAGAAATGCAGCAATCACTATAATAACTTGCCAATGAATTGAGCTATATGCCTCATTTGGAGTTATTACTTTTGAAAGCAATAATGCAATTACACCGAGAATAACACCAACAACAATAGGCACAATATCAAAAATAGCCAATGTTACTGCTAACAATATAGATGCTAAACTAAGCCACCAAAAAGGATGTCCATCAAGCGATCCATCCACTTTACCCAATACAATGAATCCTTCCTTATTAGCTAGCTGATTAATTCTATCTTTTGGGCCATAAACTAATAACGTATCGAAAGGCTTTAAAATAAAATGAGCCAGTTTTCTACGAATGATTTCCCCTTCTCTTCGTATTGCTAAAACAAAACTTCCGAAAGATCTTCTAAAATTAGCTTCTTGCAAAGAAAGACCTATTAAATCTGAATTGTCAGTAACTAGACATTCAGCTAATATATTATCCTCCTGCTCAAGTTCATCTTGTGTAAGTTTTTCATCAGCTAACATAACCAAATTTTCAATCTCTTTTAGTCTTTGAAAATTATCAAATGAACCTTTTACAAAAAGTATATCATCTTCTTGGATAACCATATTACGAAGATTAGAATTGATGATTTCACCATTCCTTAGTACATCTAGTACTATCACATCATAGTTTTCGTTTATTTTTCTATCTAGTAATGTTTTACCCGTGAGTGGTGAATTTTTAGAAACTTTAAATTCTGTTAAATAACCATCCAATCTATAATCTTCAATACTTGATGATTTTGCTACTCTTATTGGCAAAAGCTTATATCCAATAGTAAAAATATATAATAAACCAACTACAAATTTTATAATTCCGAACTTAGCAAACTCAAGCATACCTAGCGACACTTGTCCATTGGAAGAATCAACTAAAATCGAATTAACAATTAAATTTGTAGATGTTCCTACGAGTGTTAGAGTGCCTCCTAAGATAGCTGCATAACTCAATGGAATAAGCACTTTAGATGGACTTATGTTATATTTATCAGCAAGCCTTATGGTTACAGGCATAAAAATCGCTACAATAGCAGTATTATTGACTACAGCAGAAGCTACTCCAATGGCAAATAGATAAGCAATCATACCTAAAACTCGAGATTTATCAATCAAAGAATTGATGTTTATTATTAAATATTCTAGTACATGAGATTTTTGTAAAGCATGACTTAAAATAAATAAGCAAGCAATTGTAATGACTGCAGGATTAGAAAATCCTGCAAGACTTTCAGTAGGACTTACTAATCCCAGAATTAGTAACAATCCTAAAACTAATAATGCTGTTACATCTATTGGAAATAATTCAGTAACAAATAATACTAAAGCTACCAAAATTATTGCACCTAGGAATAAAATTTCCATAAGTACCGTGGAAAGGACTCGAACCTTCACATCTTACGATACTGGTTCCTAAGACCAGCGCGTCTACCAATTCCGCCACCACGGCATATTTATCGAAATATAAAGATAAAAAGTAAAAAAAGTTTACTTAATGATTGATAGCTAAATCAAGCTCAGAAATTAAATCTTCTACATCCTCAATACCAACAGAAAGCCTTAATAGATTTTTTGTAATTCCCAACTTTTCTTTTTCTTTCTTTGGAACAGATGCATGAGTCATAGAATAAGGACATGAAATTAAAGTCTTTACTCCGCCCAAGCTCTCAGCTAAAGTAATAAAGTTTAATTTCTTTGCAAATTTATTAACATTAACTGTACTATTAAGTTCAAAAGAAATGATTCCTCCGAAAACTGATTTTCCTTCAGGGTTCTTCTGTTGTTTTTTTGCTATAGCATGTTGCGGATGATCTTTAAGTCCTGGATAAATTACTCTTGTAACTTTTTTATGATTTTTAAGCCAATTTGCAATGATCATCGCATTGCTAAAATGTCTTTCTACCCTCAGTGATAAAGTTTTAACAGAACGAAGGAGTAGCCAGGCATCAAAAGGGCTTGGCAAGGCTCCTGCAGTATTTTGAATTAGAGTAATTTTTTCTGCAGAACTCTTATCGTTAACCATTAGTGCCCCACTTAAAATATCAGAATGACCTCCAATATATTTTGTAGTACTGTGCATGACAATATCAGCGCCAAGATTAAGTGGCTTTTGTCCACAAGGACTCATAAAAGTATTATCAACACTTACTAAAATATTTTTAGGCTTACATAGCTTACTTACTGAAGAAATATCTGCAATCTCAAGTAATGGGTTACTCGGTGTTTCTAAGTGAATTAATTTTGTATTATTCCTTATTGAATCTTTGATAATCTTTAAGTTTGTAGTATCAATAAAGTCAAAATCAACTCCATTATCATTTAATACTTTTGTAACAAGCCTAAAGACACCGCCATATACATTTTGTGAAATTAAAACATGATCTCCTGGCTTAAACATTAAAAATATTGCCGACATAGCTGCCATACCAGATGCAAAAGCAAAAGAAAACTTTGCATCTTCTAACATTGCAAAATTTTCTTCTAAGGCATCAATTGTTGGACCACCGGTTCTAGAATAAACAAATTGTTCAGAACTACTAAAACTTGGCTGTCTAAAAGTTGAGGTTAAATGAAGAGGAGTAACTGCAGCGCCTGTTTCATCAATTCTATTACCAGTATGAATAGATTTAGTTAAGAACTTTGTATTTTTTTTATTCTTAGCCACGAGTATATCCTTTCATTAAATACTGATCAATTTTTTTAAATTTTACTTTAACTCTTTCACCTGATGGAGCAATAAGTTCGACTTTATCATTTCTTCCAAGCTTTAATTCAGATTCATTTGACATATCTTCCTTTGGAGGAATATTTTTTGGAATTTCATTTGAATCACTTTTTGCTGCTTCATCATGTTGAAGTTGAATATTTTTTTGTAATGGATTTTGCTGAGTCTGAACTTGATCGCTCACTTGCGCATGAAAAACTCTTTGAATAACAGTACTTCTTAAGCTAATCATTAATTCTTGAAAAAAGTTATATGATTCAGATTTATATTCAATTAATGGATTTTTCTGTCCATAAGCTCTTAACCCTATTCCTTCTCTTAATTGATCCATTCCCAATAAATGATTTCTCCATTTTTCATCGATAGTTTTTAGTACAATAAATTTTTCTACTTTTCTTAATAGCTCTGAAGGAATAACATCTTCTTTAAGTTTATAATATTTTAATGCCTCCTCATTTATATAATCAATTAGCTCATCTAAAGATTGTAAAGATTCAACTTCATTAACATCTATATTGACAAGTAAATTACTATTTAGCTGTTGATTAATACTTTGCCAATCCCAATCTTTTATTTGTTTAAAATCTAAATCTCCGACAGTATCAAAAATAAAATCTTCAATAAACTCATTTATAGTATCTTTAATAGATTCAGAAAGAAGTGCCTTGTTTCGTAAATCATATATTATTTCTCTTTGCTGATTTAAAACATCATCATACTCTAACAGATGTTTTCTCATTGCAAAATTTCTTTCTTCAACTTTCTTTTGAGCATTACTAACACCTCTATTCAACATCCCTGCACTTAGCTCTTGATCTTCATCCATCGAGAGTCGATCCATGTATGTTGCAAGTCTATCCATATTAAATAGTCTCATCAGGTCATCTTCTAAAGAAATATAAAATCTTGAAGACCCATTATCACCTTGTCTTCCAGATCTACCCATTAATTGCAAATCTATCCTTCTTGACTCATGTCTGGCTGTACCAATTATATGCAACCCTCCTAACTCTTCAACGCCAGGTCCTAACTTAATATCTGTTCCTCTACCTGCCATATTAGTAGCAATAGTAATTGATTTTTTTAAACCAGCTTGAGCTACAATTTGCGCTTCGCTTTGATGTTGTTTTGCATTTAGTACATTGTGAGGAATGCCTTTTTGTTTTAACATTTTTGAAAGTAACTCAGATACCTCAACAGAAACTGTTCCAATTAAAACTGGTTGGCCTTTTGAGTAATATTCACTTACTTCTTTTATTACTGCCTTGTATTTTGCTTGCATTGATTTATAAATGACGTCATTAAAATCATTTCTCTTAATAGGTCTATGAGTTGGGATTACAGTAACTCCAAGATTATAAATTTTTTCAAATTCAGCAGCTTCTGTATCAGCTGTACCTGTCATTCCGGATAATTTATCATACATTCTAAAATAATTTTGAATCGTTATTGATGCTAAAGTTTGTGTTTCTTTTTCAATTTTAACGTTTTCTTTTGCCTCCAATGCTTGATGAAGACCTCCGCTAAATCTTCTTCCTGGAAGAACTCTTCCTGTAAATTCATCAACAATTAATACTTGACCATTTTGAACAACATATTCAACATCCTTATCAAAAAGAGTATATGCTTTTAACAATTGACTAAGATAATGAATCTTACTACTTCTTTCAGAATGCAACTTATATACTTTTTCTTTTTGTAATTGTTTTTGTTCATCTGAAAGATTTTGCTCATCAATATCTGAAAGTAATTCGCCTAAATCTGGAATAGTAAATGCATCTTTATTATCAGGAGATAATGCTTCTCTACCCTTATCTGATAAATCAACACTATTAGATTGTTCGTCAATCGAGAATAATAAATCTTCATCCAATAAATAAGTTTTCTTCTCTGCAATATATTCTGATTCCACAGCATTCATCATCTTAATTGTTCCCTGCTCTTGGAATAAATCTTGTAGTTTTTGAAATTTTGGTAACCCTCTTTTAGCCTTTAGAAGAAGTAATCCAGCTTGTTGTTTTTCATCATCAGATAGAGTTTCATTTTTTAATAATGTTTGCGCTTCAGAAACAAGTGTACTAATTAGTTGAGTTTGTTTTACAACAAGAGATTGTACAGGTCTCTTCAAATCTACATAAGACTGATTGATTTTTGTTTCAACAGGTCCAGAAATAATTAGAGGAGTTCTTGCTTCATCTATTAATACACTATCAACTTCATCAACAATTGCATAATTGTGCTTTCTTTGCACTAAAAATTCACTATCAATAGTCATATTATCTCTTAAATAATCAAACCCAAATTCATTATTTGTTCCATACGTTATATCACAATTATATGATGATTTTCTTTGTTCAGGGTTCATACTATTTAAAATAAATCCAACAGATAATCCAAGAGTTTCAAAAACTTTCCCCATCCATTCTGCATCTCTTTGCGCAAGATAGTCATTTACAGTAATCACATGAACACCTCTTCCTGAAAGAGCATTGAGATAAATTGGAAAAGTAGCAACTAGCGTCTTACCCTCTCCAGTCTTCATTTCTGAAATCTTTCCTTGATGTAAAACTATCCCACCAATGATCTGTTCATCATAAGGAATCATTTCCCACTTAATTTTTTGACCAACTACTTCCCATTCTTTGCCATACAAAAGCCTGCAAGCGTGTTTTACAAGAGCAAAAGCTTCGATTAAATGTTGTTCTAAAACATTTTCTGCAATTTGAGATCTTATTTTTTTTAGCTCTTTAGAGTCATCTATATTATTGAGCTTTTTACTTTCTTGCTCAGCTATGGATTCTTTGATTACGGTTTGTAATTCTTTTGTTCGATCTTGTAAATAGGATAAATCTTTTCCTTCAAGAGTAGCATAAAATTCATTTACTTGCTTTACAATAGGTAAAATTTTCTTTATTTCCCTATCTGATTTTGTTCCAAATATTTTTGTTAAAATACCCAACTATAACTCCTTGTAAATTGAGTCAAGGACACCGTTAACAAATGAAGTACTATCTTCTGAGCTAAATTTTTTAGCATTTTCTATAGCAGAACTAATAGTAACCTTGTGAGAAATATCATATGACTTTAGATGAATCATTTCGCATAAAGACATTTGCATAATTAGTCTATCAATAACATTTAATCTATCTACTGTCCAATTATCAAGATTACTTTCAATATGCTTATCTAAATCATCAGAAAATTCGATTGTTAAATTAAAGAGTTCTTCTACAAATTTTTTAGTCATTTTGTCAAATTCATATCTTATCAAAATATCATGTAAGACTTTTTTTGCTTCCTCATTTGATACATGCTTTGCATAAAGTGCTTGTAATACGGCCTCTCTTGCTAACTTTCTTTGCTGTTTGTCACTTTTTGCCATGATGTAGTTACTGATGATTCCATTTAATATAGTCTTGAATTCGTCTTTCAGCTAAAAGATTTGCTGCCTCAAGTGTCGAAATATTATTATTTGCTGCGTAATCAAAAATTCTTGTCAGAATATAGTAAATACCTTCAACTTGATATTTTGCTTTTTCTTTATTGTAACCCTGAAGTTCATTTGCAACATTCATTAAGCCGCCAGCATTAATTACATAATCAGGAACATACATAATTTCTTTTTCCTGTAATAATTTTGAATCTCTATCTTCTTTTTCTAACTGATTATTAGCAGCGCCAGCAATAACACTACACTTTAAACCTTCAATTGTAGTGGGATTGATTACAGCTCCCATTGCACATGGAGAAAAAACATCTAAATCCATTGACATTAGCTCATCAGCACTTACTGGATTAACACCAAATTCATTTTTAACTCTTTCAAGAGACTCATCATTAATATCATGGCCATATATTTCTGCACCTTCATTATTTAAATGAGAACATAAATAATATCCTACCTTACCAAAGCCTTGAACACCTATTTTAAGTCCATTTAATGATTGAATATTTAATCTTTTTTTTATTGCTCTTTTGATTCCAGTAACATGATCTGTTTCCATTCTTATAAATTCCATATCATGTACGGACATGCCGACATCTTCAGCAGTGATATATTTACCCCCAAGACTTTGTACAAATTTTCCAAATGATCTCAAAAGTACTTCTGATTTATCTGAATTTGGATCTCCAATAATGACAGCTTTACCACCACCTAAATTTAAATTGGAAATAGAAGCTTTATATGTCATTCCTCTAGATAATCTTAGAACGTCTACAAGCGCATCTTCTTCGCTCTTATATGGATACATTCTACATCCTCCTAAAGCAGGTCCTAAAACAGTATTATGCACTGCAATGATTGCTTTTAATCCAGAAGAAGGGTCATTACAATAGACAACTTGTTCATGATTTTTATCAGATATTTTTTCAAAAATTTTTGTCATAATAATTTCCTATTTATTTTTGGATTTTGAATAAGCATCAATAATATGTTTTACAAGATGATGTCTTGCAATATCATGCTCACTTAGTTTTACAATCCCAATATCATTAATATTTTTTAATATTTTTAGAACATCAATCAATCCAGAATTGGACTTTGTTGGTAAATCAATCTGTGATTCGTCACCAGTTATTATCGCTCTAGATTCAATTCCTAATCTTGTTAGAAACATTTTCATTTGGATCGATGAAGCATTTTGTGCCTCATCAAGAATCATAGCTGAACGATTGATAGTTCTTCCCCTCATATATGCCAATGGTATTATCTCAATAATACCTCTATCTAAAAAATTTTGAATTTTATTTTTTGGCAATAATTCGTGAAGTGCATCATATAATGGTGCAAGATATGGATCAATTTTATCTTTAAGGTCTCCTGGAAGAAATCCTAAATTTTCTCCAGCTTCAACAGCAGGTCTACAGAAAATAATTTTTTCAATTTCATGTTTTTCAAGTAATGATAATGCATATGCCACAGAAATAATAATATCGTTTTTCAAAAAAGATTGAACTAATTCTTTCTGACCATCAGTTTTAGGAAAAACTGGACCCTTTTTACCATAAAATAATACGTTCTCAATTGAGCCATTAGGTTTAGATGATAGTTCGGATGCATTTAAAGCAACTAATTGTGATATATCTTTTTGAGATAAGGTATTACCCTTTTTAATTGAGTCGATCATTTGATTTAAAACTGAATCAAAATGATTGATATCTTTTTTTAGACCTTGGCAAAAAATATTGTTTCCTCTAACATTTAATTGAAGAGGAAGTTGTTTTTCTAAAAAAATAATATTTTTATCACCAACTCCATACAGACTTGTTAAATCTACGCCTTTTATTTCAAACGTTTTTTTCATCATCTACAATCTTTATTCCAAGTTCATTTAATTGTTCTTCTGAAACAAGGTTTGGAGCTTCTTCCATCAAAGCAGATGCTGATGTTGTCTTTGGAAATGCAATAACGTCTCTAATATTTGTCACTCCTGCTAACAACATGACTAATCTATCTAACCCAAATGCAATACCACCATGTGGAGGAGTACCATATTTAAGTGCATCTATAAAAAATCCAAATTTTTCCGAAATTTCCTTATCAGATAGATTCATTATTTTAAATATATCTTTTTGTAATTTATGGTCATGGATTCTTATTGAACCTCCAGCAACTTCATATCCATTAATTACTATATCATAGCCTTTAGAAATAATATCTCCAGGATTTGATAAGACATTTTCTATATCAGAGTCTTTTGGAGCAGTAAAAGGATGATTTACAGAATCAAATCTTTCAGTCTCGTCATTCCAATCAAATAAAGGAAAATCTACAATCCAAACAGGAGCAAACAGGCTATTATCCTTAAGATTTAATATATCGCCAAGCCTACTTCTTACTTTTCCAAGAATTTTGAGTGAATTATTTAGATTATCACCAACCATAAAACATATTGAGTTATCTTTAATTCCAAAATTGCTAATGATTTCATTGCGAAGTTCAGAATCAAAAAATTTAGAAATTCCTCCCTCAAAATCACCATTATTCACTTTATACCACGCTAGTCCTTTAGCACCAATTGATTGAGCATAAGCATCCATTTCATCTATAACTTTTCTGGAAAATTTATCAGCTTCTTGAATGTGAATCATTCTTACAGCCTCGCAAGAAGAAAATGCTTTAAAATCAGATTTGTCTGAAAAAGGTTTGAAATCGTTGATAAGCATTTCAAATCTTAAATCAGGCTTATCAGTACCATATTTTTCAATAGCTTCTTTATATGGAAGAACTGGAAAATCATTTAAATCTACATTGATTATATCTTTAAATACTTTGACAATTAAATTTTGAACTAAATTTCTGACTTCATCTTCATCCACAAAACTCATTTCTAAATCAATTTGAGTGAACTCAGGTTGACGATCAGATCTTAAATCTTCATCCCTAAAACATTTAACGATTTGAAAATATCGGTCTAAACCTGAAATCATAAATAGCTGTTTATACATTTGCGGAGATTGTGGTAACGCATAGAATTGACCGTTGTGAACTCTGCTTGGCACTAAATAATCTCTAGCACCTTCTGGAGTGGACTTCATCAACACTGGTGTTTCGATCTCTAGAAAATTATTTTCTGATAAGAAATTTCTTACTACCTGAGCTGTTTTATGTCTTATAATTAAATTATTTTGAAGAGAAGAATTTCTAAGCTCTAAATATCTATATTTTAATCTATGCTCTTCAGATGATGCTTCCCGATCTTGTATGGATAGAGGCATAGGTTCAGCAGTACTTAATAAATCAATTTTTTCAACTAAAACTTCGATTTCACCTGTTGATAAATCAGGATTGATTAAATCTTTTTCTCTTGCAGAAACTTTACCGGATACATGAATAACATCTTCATTTGACAAGGTTTTACCAATTTCAATTAATTCATCAGAACTTAGTATAACCTGCGTTTTACCAAAACGATCACGAATATCTATAAATATAATCTGACCATGGGTTCTTATAGAGTTTACCCATCCTGAAAGCTGAACGGTCTTGTCAATATGATTATTATTCAGTTCACCACAATTATGTGTTCTAATAGTCATTTATAATAATCTAATAATTATTTGTCTAATTCTTCTGCATTTTCAACAAGAAGGAGAACTTTGTCCTCAATATCATCAGAAGAATCAGAATTTATGTCGGCAATACCATAAGAGCATGAAAATTTGACTTCGCTCTTATCAGTTTTAACTGATATAGTACCATCAGTTAAGTTTATGATTGAATTAGTATGGTTTTTCATTATTCCAAAGTATCCATCTACTCCAGGACATTTCACATAAGAGACATTATCAAAACTAAATGTCTTTATTGGAGTAACAATATCTAATTTGAAAAGCTTGCTCACTTTTTGCCTTTCTCAATAGCTTCGTCAATGGAACCTACATATGAAAAAGCATTTTCAGGCAAATCATCAACTTCACCATTTAATATTGCTTCAAAACCAGCAATTGAGTCTTCAAGTTTAACATATCTACCTTCAATTCCAGTAAACTGTTCAGCTACGAAGAATGGTTGAGACATAAATTTCTGCATTTTTCTTGCTCTTGAAACTACCAACTTATCTTCATCTGATAATTCATCCATACCTAAAATTGCAATGATATCTTGCAAATCTTTGTATTGCTGAAGAGTTGCCTGAACTGATCTAGCTACATTGTAGTGTCTATCTCCAATAACTCTTGGATCTAAGATTCTTGATGTTGATGTCAATGGATCAATAGCTGGATAGATACCAAGTTCAGCAATTTTTCTTTCTAAAACAGAAGTCGCATCTAAATGTGCAAATGCAGTTGCAGGTGCTGGATCTGTTAAATCATCTGCTGGAACATAAATAGCTTGAACAGATGTAATAGAACCTTTCTTTGTTGAAGTAATTCTTTCTTGCAAGTCACCCATTTCCGTGGATAATGTTGGTTGGTAACCTACAGCTGATGGCATTCTTCCAAGAAGAGCTGAAACTTCTGATCCAGCTTGAGTAAATCTAAAAATATTGTCAACAAACAATAATACATCTCTTCCTTCATCATCTCTAAAATACTCTGCCATAGTTAAAGCGCTTAAACCGACACGCAGTCTAGCACCTGGAGGTTCATTCATTTGACCAAACACTAAAGCAGTTTTATCAATTACTCCAGATTCCGTCATTTCTGCATACAAATCATTACCTTCTCTAGTTCTTTCACCTACACCAGCAAATACAGAAAATCCGCCGTGCTCAGTTGCAATATTTCTTATTAATTCTTGAATAAGAACAGTCTTCCCTACACCAGCACCTCCAAATAGTCCTGTTTTTCCACCTCTGGTATAAGGTTCCATTAAATCAACTACCTTAATCCCAGTTTCGAACATTTCAGAAGAAGTTGCTAAACTTTCTTGTGCGGGTGCTGATCTATGGATTGGTGAAGTAGCTTTATTACCAACATTTCCTTTTTGATCGATTGGATTTCCCAAAACATCA
>LUMH01000517.1_pt1 | contig 11667 bp, 10 predicted proteins | sample 730001 | NCBI WGS metagenome assembly LUMH01 (sample SAMN03860268, study PRJNA289734) | marine metagenome | biome: seawater column; feature: ocean; material: water; isolation source: Red Sea water column Station 34 - depth 25m | place: Saudi Arabia: Red Sea | collected 2011-10-15 | depth 25 m
GCATTCAAGGCTGCGTGGATCTTTTTCCATATCACATCCACTACCGGCACTTTCAATGAGTCGGGTGCTCTCAACATTCATATGACGCTTGTGAGGAAACCTTACATAATCCGGGATGTCGTGTACCTTTGCCCAGGGTATCGGCTCACCCTTTTCCCAGTAGTCACGCATTTTATTGACTTCCGGACTGTTCGGCTGGACAAGTTTCATCTGGTTTGAACCATGACATCCAACGCAGGTACTGACCGGTGGAACTCCTGATGAATAGGATCTTCTTGCGTAAAGATGACAGAATTGGCAGGCAATACCATTTTGTGAAACATGAAGCTTGTGACTGAAGGCGATTGGTTGGTCCCTCTCAGGAGCTTTTGAATTCAAAACTAAAAATCCAATATCAGTGGCTGATAGATGAGCTGGCAGGGCGAGTACAATTATGCTGAAAAAACTGAGGATTAAACCCTTGAAAAAAACAGTCATCTGTAAATGCATTCTCTGAGAAGGATTTGGCATTGAGTCAGGTCTCAAAATAAAACCCTATTTTCTACTCGGTTCTTATTTCAATGGCAATTTTTTTCCTCATATTTGAATTCCTCATGCAACATGATCTTTGGAAATGTTGATCATTTCTTAAATTCATGAAGATTCATAATGCGGGAAACGGGGAAAGTCTCGCAGATCATACTCAACTATCAAGAAAGAATTCTTCATTTAAGCAACTTTTTTTCCAAACCTGATATCTTCCCCTGAAAAATTGAAGGGACTGGAGGGATTTTCTTGTCCATCGTCCATGATGAAGAAATACAGGAAAACATGTGTTACGGAATTTCAAGGAGGACTCAAAAATATTCAGACCACTGATTTTCAGTTTGTTTCCCGAAAATGATGGAAGCCGCTTCTTTGAGATTTTTTGAGTTTTTGAGGAAGTCGTGATGAAAAAGCAGGGCCAGTCTTGTTCGTCTTCGAAGAAGGTCTGCAAGGGAGACGATCATCTCCTTTTTGGCGATCAAATGAATTTCACATAGAAGATTTTCTGCTTCAGGGAAAAGAGGCTCAGAGAGTGAAGAATCCTGACGTATCATTTCCAGCAATTCGAAGGCTTCTTCTCCATATCGGCGCCAAAGGCATTCGGCTTTCGTTTCATTGGGTGATTGGTGAAAAGGACTATCCAGTTCAAACTCGCTCGCCTGATTGAGGAATTCCTGACGTCTTTTAGCCTCTGGTTCTCCGAACCATGATCCCTCAGGATGAGGAATGGTGACTCCCATTTTTGAGACTTCCTGACATAACTCTTCCCCGATATTTAGACAATCAGTGAGTTTGCCACCGTAAATGCTGATATGCATGGATTCAGGGTCGGTATCAATCGCGTGTTTACGGGAAAGTTTGGTCCAGTCACTGTTCAGATCGACTTGATCGGTTTCCAACACCAACGGACGAACCCCCCAGCGTTCGGATAAAATGTCTTTTTCTTCAAGAGGTTGTTTTAGGTTCACACGTTTATTGATGTTTTCCAGAACAAACCTGCGGTCTTCATCTGTAACTTCTGTTTCGGGTTCAGTAACCCTATTGTCTGTTGTCCCGATCACCGTACGATTCCCCATCGGAATCGCGAAAAAAAGGCGCCCATCGTCAGCAAAAAAAGTCAGTACCCTCTCGATCTCTGTCAGTCTTGGAACCACCAAGTGGATACCCTTGGAAAAAACATGTCGATGTTTTCCCTTTTGCCGGCTCAAAGAGTTTTGAAAGTCAACAAAAGGCCCGCATGCATTGATCACGATTTTAGAGCGGATCTTCCATTCTTTGCCCGCTTGAGTGTCGCGGACTCTTGTCAGCCAGGTTTTATCTTCCTGCTGCTCTGATCCTAGAGATTCAATGTAATTGGCGGCAGCACAACCTGCTTTTAGGGACCGTCGAATGAATTGGAAGACAAAACGGGTGTCGTGTTCGACCAGATAGGCATCAGAGTATTCAATTCCTCCTATACTTTTTTCCGTATTGACCACAGGTTCCAAGTGGTTGATGGATTTTTTTGAAAGCAACTTTGGTGGTCGGGTAAAGCAGTTTCCAATGAACCAATAAATGAGGGACCCGAGATAGATAAAAAGAGCTGGAAATCGGAACCCTTTGTCGAGGTTGGTGAAAAAGCGGATTTCTCGAATAGAAGAAGGGTAGGCTCGAATCAGTTGGTTTCGTGAACGGCAAAGCTCACGGACCAACTTGAATTCAAGTCCCTCAAGATATTTGATGCCTCCCCAAATCAGGTTCGAAGAACTTTGGCTGGTTTCGCTTCCAAAATCTTTGCGGTCGATGAGGGCGGTTTTGACTCCTCTCGATGACAATGCTGCAGCTGCCACAGAGCCATTGATTCCGCCACCAATGATCAGTACCTCGAATGCTTCGGATTCCAATTTTTGGATTTGTTCGTTTCGGAGTGACATTCCCAAAGTTCTTAAATGATCCTTTAAATAAGTTTCTGCGCAATGGTTTCGTCTGTTACCAGAGAGTGGATGATCCCTCCGCTGATAGCCCCACGAATGGCATCTAATTTTTCTGAACCTCCTGCAATCCCAATGACATGTTTCATTTTTTTCAGTTGCCCCAACTTAACCGTGACGAGTCGATCATGATGCTCGAGATTGAGAACTTCTCCGCTTTTGTCAAAATACTCTCCATGCATCTCACCGACAGCCCCCTCCTTTTTCAAAGTTTTTAATTCCTCCGTGGAGCGGTATCCAAATCTAACAAATTCCGAATTAGGCATCAGAGCTCCAATTCCGACCAGGGCAATTTCGGAATGCAGTGCTTTCTCCATCACGGTTTGCACTTCAGTTTCGTTTAAAAGATTCTCACAAAGACTTTTGGTGCTCAGAAGAAGCGGAGTGGGAAGAGCATGAAAGGGATAATAGAAACCAGATAAAGGTGCACCAACATTTCCAGTTCTGCTTTCAGCCAGATATTGGGTGACGCCTCCGCAAAGGGTAACGAATTCAGTCTTTCCAGGAAGTATGCGGCTCAAGTACATCGTGATTCCGGAAACGGTATGCCCCCATCCGAGTCCGACTAGCCCTCCTCTTTGATCGAAACAGGTTTCAAGAAAATGAGCCCCCGCGATACTGAGGTTTTCTTTGAGTTGCTTGTCTGCAACCTTTGGAATGACCATCACTTCCCGGAGATTCCAGACCTTCTTAAGGGCTTCTTCCAGTTTGGCCAGCTTGGCGTCTTTACCCTGGACATGAATTGAAACTGTTCCGTCACGGCGAGCCTCGTTGAGGATGTTGATCACCCTGGAGCGGTTAAGCCCAAGTTTCTCTGCAATCTCTGCCTGGGTCATTCCTGCTTTGAAGTAATACCAGGCAACTCTTGAGGAATAGAGCTGATAATCCTTTTCAGAAACTTTCATATTAAAATTTTTTCAATAAACCCATTCTGCTCTTGATCGATGGTTTTGATGGAGTTCAAAAATTCTATTCAAGGAGTGGCGATAAGAACTCTACGGGGCATTGAAATAAAGTTAATTGGTGTATTTCGAAATTCTTAATTTTTAGAAAAAGATGCTATAAATCATTTAGCTTACATATGTAAATAAATTTTTCAAAAATCGAAAATCAATTTTTTCTTTTCTGCCAAGGAACTCGTTCAGCCTGGAGCAAATTGTATTGAAATTGCTTTTCGTTCACTTCGGACATCGGTGAAATCGAGTCTAGCGAATCATGAGATAAAATGATTGGGAGATAAAGAACTGAGATAGAAATGGCCAAAATTGAAAATTCAACAACTCCCAAAGTGGGAGTCATTATGGGGAGCGTATCCGATTGGGAGACGATGAAAGAAGCCTGTGACGTACTTGAACAACTGCAGGTGGCATTCGAAAAAAAAGTCGTTTCTGCCCATCGAACTCCGCAGTGGCTGACAAAATATGCTGAGGACGCGGAGAACAGAGGTTTACAGGTGATCATCGCGGGTGCTGGAGGCGCAGCGCATCTTCCTGGTATGGTTGCCTCTCAGACACTCCTTCCCGTGATTGGTGTTCCCGTTCGTACTTCAAGCCTTAACGGGATGGATTCCCTTTATTCGATTGTCCAAATGCCACGCGGAGTTCCGGTGGCAACGGTTGCTATTGGAGGAGCAGGAGCACACAATGCCGGGCTGCTGGCAGCGCAGATTTTATCCATCCACGATCTTGAACTGCGAGGCTCTCTTCAACAGAGGCGTGACAGGATTCGGGATGAAGTTCTGGAAAGTCAACTCCCGTGATTGAACATCCAGGTATTCTTCAACCGGGTTCTGTCATCGGGTTGCTTGGAGGAGGCCAGTTGGCAAGGATGCTGGTACTTGCAGGACATCCCCTAGGATTTAAGTTTATGGTTTTGGATCCTGATCCAGAAGCACCTGCAGCGCAGGTCGGCGCAGATCATTTGCCTTGTTCCTTTACCGACAAAAATGCACTCGGGGAACTGACTAAACAATGTGACCTTGTTAGCTATGAATTCGAAAACGTTGATGCAGATTCGGTCGAATGGATGGAACAAAGAGTTGATCTTCCTCAGGGAAGTCAAATGCTCAGAACCGCTCAGCATCGATTACGTGAGAAAAGAGCGATCCGGGATCTGGGCATAGAAGTGACCGGTTTTCATGAGGTCCGGAACCTTAAGCAACTGGAACAGGCATTTGAAGCATTTGGATCGGTTTTACTGAAGACTGTTACCGGCGGCTATGATGGCAAAGGGCAGCAACGAATCCTGAAAAAATCAGAATGTAAACCTGCATTCGAATCTCTTCATCAGGAAGGAACGTCATTGATTGCAGAGCAGTTTCAGCCTTTTGAACGGGAGCTGTCCGTTGTGGTGGCACGAAGCCGTTCAGGAGAGATCAGAAGCTTTCCTGTCTCAGAGAACCTGCACCGCCAAAATATACTGACAATCTGCCGTATTCCTGCGAGGATTTCGGGTCAGATTGAAAAAGAAGCAAATCGGATTTCTGCTTGTCTTGCGGAGGGACTCGGTTTGGTCGGAGTGATGGGAGTGGAAATGTTTCTGCTTCCGGATGGGAGTCTGTTGGTCAATGAAATTGCCCCAAGACCTCACAACTCCGGGCACTTCACCATGGATTCATGTGAAACCTCTCAATTCCAGCAACATCTTCTGGCCGTTTCTGGATGGCCTCTGGGCCCGACCCATATTATGAAACCTGCGTTGATGCTGAACCTGATCGGGGATCAGCAAGATAAACTTCTTCAGAACCTGAAACTTCTTCCGGAAGGAGCAAAATTACATCTTTATGGAAAGAAAGTTGATTTATATTTTGCAGGGCATGCTGAAAACTAATCATCCTTCTCATGGAAAGAGACATGCCTGAGGAACTACTTTACGAAGGAAAAGCCAAAAAGCTTTTTATCACAGAGGATCCGCAAATTTTGCGGGTTGAGTACAAAGACGATGCGACCGCCTTCAACGGGAAAAAATTCGACCGTTTGAGAGATAAAGGACGTCTGAACAACGCGATCACGGTTTTTTTCTTCGAACACCTCGAAACAAAAGACATTCCGAGTCATTTTGTTCGCAAGATTTCAGAAACCGAGCAGTTGGTCCGAAGGGTAAAAATCATCCCCCTGGAAGTGGTGGTCCGCAATGTGGCGGCAGGCTCTCTTAGTAAACGCATCGGTTGGGAGGAAGGAAAGGAACTTCCTCATCCGATTGTGGAGTTTTACTACAAGGACGATGACCTGGGTGATCCGCTCCTTGCAGAAGAACACATCCGATTACTTGAATTGGCTTCTGAAGCGCAAATCGAAGAGCTTAAGAAAAGAGGGTTAGCGGTCAATGAAGCTTTAGAGTCCCTGATGCTTTCCAAGGGAATACGGCTCATCGATTTTAAACTGGAATTCGGGTTAGATCAAAAAGGAGAGATTCTGCTGGCGGATGAAATTTCTCCGGATACCTGCCGTTTTTGGGACATAGAGTCGGGGAAAATTTTGGACAAGGATCGTTTCCGCAGGGATCTGGGCGGAGTCACTGAAGCCTATCTGGAAATCCACCAACGCCTCACGGAAGAGATTATATGAAAGGCATCATCACCGTGGTTCTCAAACAGGACATTCTGGATCCACAAGGACGAGCCGTGATGAACTCGCTTCAGGGTCTCGGATATGACGAGGTCCAAGGGGTTCGAATCGGGAAATCAATCGAAATCGAACTCAATGGAATTTCACCTGATGAAGCAGATGCTAGACTGCGGAAAATGTGTGAATCAATCCTTGTCAATCCGGTCATCGAGGATTACCACCTCGAGATAATTGAGGATTGATGCGCTGCGCGGTTATTGTTTTTCCCGGCTCCAATTGTGATTCCGACCTCTATAAGGCCGTCAATGCATTCGAAGGAGTGAATGCAGAATATGTTTGGTACACCACTGAAAACCTGGATGCCTTCGACTTGATTCTGCTTCCGGGTGGTTTCGCCTACGGGGATTATCTCCGTGCCGGGGCTTTGGCGGCGAGGACTCCTGTTCTTAAGGCTTTGATCCGGGCTGCGGAGAGGGGTGTCCGGGTGATTGGAATTTGCAATGGTTTTCAGGTTCTTACCGAGTGCGGGCTTCTGCCCGGAGCGCTTCAGCGTAATTCCGGGCTGCATTTCATCTGTGATACTCCTCTCATCGAGGTGGTTCAGGACCAATCTTCTTTTACTTCGCGTTACCAACAGGGGGAATTGATTCGTCTCCCGATAGCCCATGGTGAGGGAAATTACATTTGTGATGAACTCACCTTAAGACATCTCCAGGCGGAAAACCGGATCGTTTTCCGTTATGCATCAGGCAGCAATCCCAACGGTTCTGTTGATAACGTCGCAGGCATCCTCAACTCCAAAGGCAATGTGCTGGGGATGATGCCTCATCCTGAGCGGGCCATGGCGGACTGGATGGGGAGCAGTGACGGTCGTCGTCTTTTTGAGTCAGCCCTTAACCTGTTTCCGGAAACAGCCGATGCCGCCTGAACCGACTCCGGAAGAAATTTCAACACAGCAAAGTTACCTAAGTCTGGGTCTGAGCGATTCGGAATACCAACTTGTTTGTGAATTGCTGGGCCGGAAACCGAATCTTACCGAAACCGGGATCTACGGGGTAATGTGGTCGGAACACTGCAGTTACAAAACCTCCAAGATGCAACTCTCCCGTTTCCCCACCGAGGGACCGAATGTACTTCAAGGTCCTGGTGAAGGTGCCGGAGTCGTGGATTTGGGAGATGGCTGGGCCGTGGTTTTCAAAGTCGAAAGTCATAATCATCCCTCGGCAATCGAACCCTATCAGGGTGCGGCTACGGGAGTCGGTGGAATCCTGAGGGACATTTATTCCATGGGAGCAAGGCCGGTTGCTTTTCTCAATTCATTGCGTTTCGGACCCTTGTCCGACAAAAAGGATCCAGGCTCTCCGAACATCAAACGCAACCAATACCTTTTTGGTGGAGTAGTGGCAGGAATCGCTGGATACGGCAACTGTATCGGAGTACCAACTGTTGCGGGAGAAGTCGGCTTCGATGCATGTTACTCCGGGAATCCCCTGGTGAACGCAATGTGTGTGGGAGTGATCCGGCATGAGGACTTGCAACATGGCCGAGCCGAGGGCATCGGAAATCCTGTGATTTACGTGGGTGCTGCTACTGGAAGAGATGGAATCCATGGCGCTACGTTCGCGTCCGAAGAATTGAATGAAGAATCTGAAGCAAAACGTCCTTCAGTTCAGGTTGGGGATCCGTTTATGGGGAAATTGGTGCTCGAAGCCTGCCTCGAACTTTTCCGGTCTGGAGCAGTGATCAGCGTCCAGGATATGGGAGCAGCAGGACTCACCTGTTCAAGTACGGAGATGGCGGAAAAGGGTGGGAACGGAATGGAACTCGATCTGGACCTTGTGCCTCAAAGAGCCCTGGAAATGTCTCCTTACGAAATCATGCTTTCCGAATCCCAGGAGAGGATGCTGTTGGTTGCCAAAGCAGGAAGAGAAGAGGAGGTTTTTGAAATTTGCAGAAAATGGGAAGTCCCAGCATGCACCATTGGGAGAGTGATCCCGGAAACGGTCTTGCGTCTCAAACACAGGGGGGCACTGGCGGCCGAATTGCCTTTGGATCGACTGCTGGGATCCTGCCCGCTTTATCAGCGCGATGCGGTTCCTTCTGAAAAGCAGCTTTCGAGGCAGAAGAAAAATGCAGTGAACTGGGATGTCCCAGATGATATTGGAGCACTCTTCAAAGAGATGATCGTTCAGCCTGAGTTGGCCTCGAAACGATGGGTTTACCGACAATACGACTCGATGGTAAGGACCTGCACTTCCGTAGGACCCGGATCGGATGCAGCCGTGATCCGAATCGAAGGAACGAACAAAGCACTGGCAATGAGCATTGACGGTAATTCACGGTATGTTGAACTCGATCCGCAGACCGGAGGGCGTATCGCGGTTGCCGAAGCTGCAAGGAATGTGACCTGTTCCGGAGGACAGCCCCTGGCTCTGACGAATGGTTTGAATTTTGGAAATCCAGAAAAACCTGAAATCTTCTGGCAACTTCGGGAAGCGGTGACAGGAATTTGTGAAGCATGCCAAAGCTTCGAATTACCGGTAACTGGAGGGAATGTCAGCCTCTACAACGAAACCGAAGGTGAAGCAGTCTACCCGACTCCTCTGATCGGGGTCGTCGGGCTGGTAGAACACCCGGAGCATGAAACAACCCAACACTGGAAACAGGCTGGAGATGTGATATTGCTTTTGGGTGAAACCGAAGAAGAACTTGGAGCTTCCGCCTTGCAGCAATTCATGACAGGAAGCATCTTCGGGATGCCTCCAGCCCTCGATCTGGAAAAGGAAAAAAATCTCCAGGAAGCAGTTCTTGAAGCAATCCGGCAAAACTTGATTGCCTCGGCTCATGACCTTTCCCAGGGTGGGCTTGCGCTGGCCCTGTTAACAAGTTGCAAAGGAGAGCTGGGGGTTCATGTCGACTGGGAGTCAGGAATCCGGGACGATCTTGCCCTTTTCAGCGAAAGCCAGTCCCGGATATTACTTTCAACAGTTCCTCAAAATCTTTTGATGCTGGAAAAACTGATGCAAAGCAGGAATATCCCGTTTGAACGTGTTGGAGTGGTCATGCCTGGGCGTTTTGACATCGCCCTTAACGGAAAATTCCTGATACAGGAAGAACTTCCTGAGTTGCAGCAACTTTGGGAAAACGCACTGGAAAACATCATGAACTCTGAAAATCAAGGGTTCTCCGGAGAGAAACAGGCAGCCTGATTCATGTGCGGCATCTTCGGAATTTTTGGTCATCCCAAAGCCTCAGAACTGACCTTTCTTGGGCTCCACGCTTTACAGCATCGTGGCCAGGAAAGCGCCGGCATCAGTGTTTCCGACGGAGAGACCATCCATACCCGACGCGGACAGGGTTTGGTCAGTGAAGTCTTTTCCCGTGATGAATACCTGGAATTCGAAGGGAATCAGGCCATCGGACATGTCCGTTACACAACAGCCGGAGACAGTGGACTTCTAAACGCCCAGCCTTTGGTGTTCCGCTATACCGGCGGTCAGGTTGCGGTCGCGCACAATGGGAACCTGGTTAACGCCAAACGGCTCCGTGATCAGTTGGAACGCCAGGGTTCGATTTTTCAGACCAACAGCGATACCGAAGTGGTATCCCATCTGATCGCACGTGCCGGGCCTCCAATCGATCATGCTTTTCAGGATGCCCTGAGAGTAATCGATGGAGCTTATGCACTTTTATTGATGACGGAAAAGCAGATGATTGCCGCCCAGGATCCAAGAGGTTTCCGGCCGCTTTCCCTGGGACAGTTCGAAAATGCATGGGTCGTCAGTTCTGAAACATGCGCGCTCAACACCATAGGGGCGGATTTTGTCCGTGAGATCAAGCCCGGGGAACTGCTCGTTTTTGATGAAAAGGGTTTGCAGATGCGCTCCTTTACGGGGGTGCAAACCAGGAAAATCTGCTCCTTTGAGTACATCTATTTTGCCCGCCCTGACAGTGAAGTCGACGGAATCAGCGTTCATTCGGTTCGAAAAGAACTGGGACGTGAGTTATGCCGGGAGGCCCCTGCTGAAGCGGATCTGGTCATTGGTGTTCCGGATTCAGGTTTGGCCGCGGCGGTTGGCTATGCTGAGCAATGCGGACTTCCCTATGAATTGGGGATGATGAAAAACAGATACGTCGGCAGAACCTTCATCCAGCCCAACCAGGAACTTCGCCGCCGTGGGGTGAAGATGAAACTGAGCGTGGTGCGCAAAGCCGTGGAAGGCAAACGTGTGGTGTTGGTAGATGATTCCATCGTTCGCGGTATCACCAGCGGACGAATCGTTTCGATGCTTAAGGACAATGGCGCGACTGAGGTGCATATGCGCGTCACTTCGCCTCCGATTACGCATCCCTGCCTCTATGGAATCGACACGGCCAGGCGCATGGAATTGATCGCGGCAGAAATGTCTGTTGATGAAATCCGTGATGAAATCGGTGCGGATTCCCTCCATTTTCTCTCTGAAAAAGGGATGATTCAGGCGACCGGCAGGGAAGATCTTTCAGAAGATCAGGGACATTGTCTGTCCTGTTTCAACGGGAAATATCCAACACCCACAACTTGAGTAACACCTCATCCTTGAGCAAAGGAAGCCTCATGAAAAGCACTGCCTACGAGCAGGCAGGTGTCAGTCTGGATGCTGCTGATGAGGTGGTGGACAAGGTGAAACCCTTGGCTCAAAGGACTTTCAGACCCGGAGTGATTGGAGGACTCGGGGGCTTTGGAGGGTTGTTTCACCTCGATCCAAACAAATGGAAAAACCCGGTTCTCGTTTCAGGAACCGATGGGGTCGGAACCAAACTCAAACTGGCTTTTGAACTGGAAAAGCATGACACCATCGGAATTGATCTGGTGGCAATGTGTGTTAACGACATTCTGGTTCAGGGTGCGGAACCGCTTTATTTTCTGGATTATCTAGCATGCGGAAAACTGCATCCGGATAAAGTAGCTACCATCGTTAGCGGAATCAGTGAAGGCTGCAGGCAGTCCAATTGTGCTTTGATCGGGGGCGAGACGGCAGAAATGCCTGGAATGTATTCAGGCGAGGACTACGATCTTGCGGGATTTGCAGTGGGAGTGGTGGAAAAGGAAAAGCTCATCAACGGAGAAAAAATCCTGCCCGGCGACCAACTGATCGGACTTCCTTCCAGTGGTATCCATAGCAATGGTTTCTCCTTGGTTCGAAAAATTCTGGAAGATAACTCCCTGCACCTGAATCAGAGGGGGGACTGCCAGGAAACCTTCCTCGGATGTTGCCTGAGGGTGTCGCGGTTGAGTTGGACTCCGGAAGTTGGGAAAACCTTCCTGTTTTTGATTGGCTTCAAGAAAAAGGGAATCTCAGTCAAGAGGAGATGCTTCCGGTTTTCAACATGGGCATCGGTTTTGTGATTTGCCTATCCCCGGAACACCTTGATCAAGTTTTTTCAATTTTACATCAAGAAGGAGAACAACCGGTGACCATCGGAAGAGTGGTTTCCGGAAACCGTAATGTGATCATCCATTAAAATGCGCCTGGCTGTTTTTGTATCCGGACGGGGTTCCAATATGCTTGCCATCGCAAATGCAATCGAAGAAGGCAGGCTTCCGGGGGTCAGTATTGATTTAGTTG